>PPYF01268417.1_pt1 | contig 14546 bp, 12 predicted proteins | sample 1559871 | NCBI WGS metagenome assembly PPYF01 (sample SAMN08240021, study PRJNA423297) | Human gut metagenome, whole genome shotgun sequencing project. | reverse complement strand
ACTTCAGGGCGGTCTTCACCGCGTGCATATCCGCGTGTCCCCGGTCTACGCCGAACACGCCGCCCTTGCCCAAGATCCAGCCGATGAAGGGCACCCGCATGATCTGTATCTTGGCCATGGCCCGCATGGGATACCGGCGGCCAAAGGCGAACACCACATAGAAGGGGTCGCCGATGGTAGTGTGGTTAGGGCACAGCACCGCCGCACCATCCGGGATATTCTCCCGGCCGATGACTTTCAGGGGCCGGAACAGGTTGAAGAAGGGCCAGATCACCGCATAGAGGAAGCGGAACCAGCGGTCAGTGACCTTGTCCTGAGGGGTTTTTTCCATCTCGTTCATCGGTCCGTCCGCTCCTTAATGGCGGCCAGCAGGGCCTCCAGGCTCTCCTCCAGGTTCAGTCGGGTGGTATCCACCAGCACCGCATCCTCCGCCTGACGCAGGGGGGCCACAGGCCGGTTCCGGTCCTGCTCGTCCCGGCGGATGATGTCGTGGAGAATGGTCTCATAGTCGGCCTTCTCCCCCCGCAGCTCCAGCTCCCTGGCCCGTCGGCGGGCGCGGGCCTCCGGCGCGGCGGTGAGGAATATCTTCACGTCGGCATCGGGCAGGACCACCGTCCCGATGTCCCGCCCGTCCATGAGCACGTCATGCTCTCGGGCCTGGCGGCGCTGAAAGTCCAGCAGAAATTCCCGCACCCGGGGAATGGCCGCCACCTGGGAGGCAGCGCCGGACACCCGGTGCTGCCGGATGGCATCAGATACGTCCTTCCCGTCCAGGAACATCCGCTGTCCTCCGTCGGGCCCGTGGTCCATCTTCACGTTCAGGCCATCCAGCAAGGGGACCACCTGCTCCGGGTCTGCGGGATCAGCGGACGACTCCAGCGCCTTTAAGGCCACCGTGCGGTAGATGGCCCCGGTGTCTACATATAAAAACCCCAGCCGCTGGGCCGCCTGGCGGGCCAGGGTGCTCTTTCCCGCGCCCGCGGGACCGTCGATGGCGATGCTGATATGCTTCATGCCTTTTCGCTCCAAAACTTTTATTGTGTTTACAGGCCGTTCTGCAGCCGCTCTGCGGCGCTCTCCCCCGCCGCCCGGCCGGTGGCCCAGGCGATCTGCAGGTTAAAGCCGCCGGTGTAAGCGTCCACGTCCAGCAGTTCCCCGGCGAAGTACAGCCCATCCGTCTTTTTGGATGCCATGGTCTTGGGGTCTACCTCCCCCACCTTCACGCCGCCGGCGGTGATGATGGCCTCGGCAATGGGACGGGGGCCGGACACGGGGATGCGGAAGCCCTTCAGGGTCTCCAGCAGGCGGCGGCGCTCCCCCTTCGTCAGGTCGTGGGCCTTGCGGTCTGAGGGGACCTCCGCCCGCTGAAGCACCACGGGGATCATCAGCCGGGGCAGCAGCGTCCCCATGACGTTGGCCATGTCCCGGTTGGCGTTGGCCGTCAGCTCCCGCACCAGGCGGGCATCCAGGGCGGATTCCTCCAGGGCGGGCTTTAAATCGATGACACAGGTATACTGGTCTTTGTCAAAGCTGCGCATGTGGGCGCTGGCGGACAGGACCAGGGGGCCGGACAGCCCGAAGTGGGTGAACAGCAGCTCGCCCAGCTCACGATATACTATTTTACCTTTCCGGTTCTTCACCGTCAAGACCACGTTTTTCAGGGCCAGGCCCTGCATCTGTCCGCAGCAGGGGTCGGAAGATTCCAGCGGCACCAGAGACGGGGCGGGCTGGACGATGGTGTGCCCCGCCCGGCGGGCCAGGTCATAGCCGTCCCCCGTGGAGCCGGTGGCGGGATAGGACGCCCCGCCAGTGGCCAAAATCAGGGCGCGGCAGGGAAACTCCCCCTGGTCGGTGATAAGGGCGGTCACGTTCCCCTCTTCTATGTTCAGGCCGGTGGCCCGGGCCTGGATCACGGGGACCTTCAGCCGCCGCAGCTCGAAAAACAGCGCGTCGATGATGTCAGCGGCCTTGTCCGAGGCGGGAAACACCCGGTTGCCCCGCTCTACCTTCAGCTTCACCCCCAGGTCGGTGAAAAAGCGCTCCACATCGGCGGGGGTGGTGCGGCTCATGGCGCTGAACAAAAATCGGCTGTTCCGGGGGGTGGAGGCCAGGGCCTCCTCCGGGGTACAGTGGTTGGTCACGTTGCAGCGGCCCTTTCCGGTGATATACAGCTTGCGCCCCACCTTTTGGTTGCGCTCCACCACACACACATCCGCCCCCATGCGGGCGGCGGAGATGGCGGCCATCATTCCGGCGGCCCCGCCGCCCACCACGATCAGATCATGTCCGCCCGTCACTCCTGCACCTTCTCATACACGCCGTAGTCCTCCCAGATGCGCTCCAGGGTCTGGAAGGTGTTGGCCAGGTCGTCGTTCTTCGCCCGGCTCACCGCCACCAGCAGGGCGTTTACCAGGGAAAGAGGCGCTACAAGGGAGTCGCCGAAGGAGGCCATGTCGCTGCGGGCCTTCAGGGTATACTTACAGATGGGTGCCAGGGGGGATGCCTCGCTGTCGGTGATGGCCACGGTGGTGGCCTTCCGGTCCCGGGCAAAGCTCATGGCCTGGACGGTGCGGCTGGAGTACCGGGGGAAGCTGACCCCGATGACCACATCGTCCTCCCCCACCCGCAGCAGATGCTCGAACATTTCGCTGGCAGTGCCGGCGGTGACGTTGACCACGTTGTCAAAAATCAGGTTGAAATAGAAGCCCAGGAAAGAGGCGATGGCGGCGGAGGAGCGCACGCCGATGATGTAGATGCGCTTGGCGGACACAATGGCCTTCACCGCATGGTCAAAGGCATCTCGGTCCAGCTCCTCCAGGGTCAGGCGGATCTTCTCCATATCCGACTGCAGGACCATGGAGACCAGGTCCTGGTCGCCGATGCGGTCGTTGGTCACCTCGATGCGCTGGACGGAGGTCAGGCGGTTGCGGATCATTTTTTGCAAGGACTTCTGCATATCCGGGTAACCGTCATAGCCCAGCTCAGCGGCGAAGCGCACCACGGTGGATTCGCTCACGCCCACTTTCTTTCCCAGGCGGCTGGCCGTCATAAAGGCGGCCTTGTCATAGGACTCCAGAATAAACGCGGCAATGCGCTTTTGGCCCTTGGAAAAGGTGTTCATATTTTCCTGAATCAACGCAAGAATATCTTGATTCATATTTCATCATCTCCAGACTTTCTCCAAAGCAGAACAAAAGGGTGCTCGCTATTATCTTACCGTGTTCCCGAGAAAAATGCAAGTGCTTTTTGCAGGAATTCCATCTTCTCTGCAAAAAGCACCGGTTTGGGCCAAAATAGGCCGCTGTTTTGTTCATGGCGTCCGGTAAAATTTCGTCCGCAGTCAGCGCAGCAGGGCGAGCTCCGCCTCCGTCAGCCTGCGCCAGGCCCCGGGGGCCAGGGCCCGGTCCAGGGTCACCTGGCCCTCCCGCACCCGCTTGAGCCGCTTTACCGTCAGCCTCGCCTGGGCGCACATTCGCCGCACCTGGCGGTTCTTTCCCTGGTGGATGATGATGGACAGCTGGCTCACACCGCCGCTGGTCCGGCCCCGGCGTACCTGGGCGGGGGCCAGAGGCTCTCCGTCCAGTTCCATGGGCCCGGACAGGACGGGCAGGGCCCGGTCCACGTCCCCCGTCACCCATACCAGATATTCCTTCTCCACCTGGTGACTGGGGTGGATGAGCCGGTGGGTCAGCGCCCCGTCGTCGGTGAGCAACAGCAGCCCCTCCGAATCCATATCCAGCCGCCCCACGGGCCATACCCGGCAGCCGCAGCCGGACACCAGCTGGGCCACTGTCTTTCGGCCCTTCTCATCGGACAGGGTGGACACATAGCCCCTCGGCTTGTTCAGCATGAGATAAGTCCGCTGTTTCTTCTCTTCTTGGGGCAGCGGGCGGCCGTCCACCAGCACCTGGTCGTGGGATAAGTCGGCCTTGTCCCCCAAGGCGGCCACCCGGCCGTTCACCGTGACCCGGCCCGCCGTGATCCAGTCCTCCGCCCCCCGGCGGGAGGTCAGTCCGCTGGCCGAGATCAATTTTTGCAGCCGCTCTTCCATGGTTCATCCTCCGGTCATCGTTTTGGCAGCGCCGCCCAGCCGCTCTTGCAGCCAGGCCAGCGGCCCCCGTCTGGGCGGGGCCAGGTCGGGCAGAGCCGCTCCCGTCTCCAGTGGGACGGCGGCAAGCGCTGCGCCTTCTAACTCATATACGGCTCGCCCCAGAATTTTCCCCGCCGCCACCGGGGCGGTCAGGGCGGTCCGGTCCAGCTCCAGCCGCAGCCGGGGCTGCTCTCCCTGTGCCAGGCACAGGGAGGCCCCCTCCCCCGCCACGGCGGGGCAGAAGGGCAGCAGGCTGCCGCCCACGGGCAGACGGCACAGAGTCTCCCCCGCCCGGACCACCTGCTCCATAGCAAAGCGCCCAAAGGCCCAGTCCAGCAGAGCGATGTGGTCGGCCCAGTCGTCCGGGTCGTTCAGGGTGACGCAGATGAGGGTCATCCCCTCCCGCTCTGCGGCGGAGACCAGGGTGCGCCCGGCCTTTTTGGTGTAGCCCGTCTTCATCCCCAGGCAGCCGGGACAGCGCCACAACAGCTTGTTGTGGTTTACCATGGCCCGCCCCTCCAGGGTGACGGCCCTGGTGGAGACGATCTTGGCAAGCTCCGGCTGGGCCAGACAGGCCCGGGCCAGCAGGGCCATGTCATAGGCGCTGGACCAGTGCCCCTCGTCCGACAGGCCGCTGGGGTCGGCAAAATGGCTGTCTGTCATGCCCAGCCGGGCGGCCCTCTCATTCATCCGGGCGATAAACTTTTCCCGGCTGCCGCCGCACCACCCGGCGATGGCCTCCGCCCCGTCGTTGCCCGAGCGAAGCAGCAGGCCGTACAGCAGGGTCTCCAGGCGTATGTTTTCCCCCGGGGCCAGGTAGAGGGAGGAGCCCTCGATCCCCGTCCATTCCGGCCGGATGGTCACGTTCTCCTCCAGGTCATGCCCCGACTCCAGGGCCACCAGGGCGGTCATCAGTTTGGTGATGCTGGCGATGGGCCGCCGCTGGCGGGCCTGCTTTTCATACAGCACCCGGCCGGTCTCCGCCTCCATCACCACGGCGCTGGCGGCGGAGCAGTCCACCGCCCCCGCCCGGGGCGCCCCGGTCCACAGCAGCAAAAGAGCCGCCGCAGCCCACACATATCGCTTCAATGCGCTCACATCCTTTTTCTTCCGCTCACAGGTTTCTTTCGGGAGTCCTTCAGATGTGATTAGTATGGCGGGGCGGCGGTCTTTCTATTGCAGGCAGTTTCAGTCGGCCAGGTCCGCCGTTTTCTCCTTGCGGTCCTGCTGATCCTTGATGAAGTTGGTCACCTTGTCCACCACCTCGGGCACCGCTTCAATGACCCGGTCCGCCGTGGTGGCGGGGGGCGGAGCCACGGGCAGCAGCTTCACGCCGCCCTCCCGCACCACCAGAAAGGCCACCGGCTCCAGCTTGGCGCTGGCTCCGCTGCCGCCGCCGAAGGCGTTGTCTCCGGCGGGCTGCTTTTTGGTGGTGAACTCCGTGCCGCCCCCGGCCACGCCGAAGGACAGCTTAGACACGGGGATCAGCGTCACCCCGTCCGCCTGGATGGGCGCGCCCACAATGGTGTTGGCATCGGCCATGGCCCGGACACTGTCCAGGGTGGTGCGCATCAGTTCGCTGAGAGGATGGTTGTTTTCCATGTTTAAGCCGCCTTTCTCTGCTGCTGTTTTTTCTCATTTTTCACCTGCAGGATCTGTTTCAGAACTTTCAGGCCGAAGAACAGTCCCAGCCACAGGGCCTGACCCAGCCGGATGGACAGCTCCGCCCTGGCGTACAGGGCGGGTTCCTTCCGGTCAAAGTCCAGATCCACCCGGGCGCGGCCGTCCTTCACCCGGAAGGCCCGGACCAGGGGGGTCCAGAGGGCACCCAGAACGGCGTTGGCCCGGCCATAGGCCATGGCGGCCTCCCCCGGGTCCTCCGCCCCCACCTGAAGCTCCAAATACAGGGTATTCAGATAGATAGCCCCCCACACCCGCCGGGCGCACTCCAGCACCGTGGGCAGCAGAGCCTTGGCATAGGCCAGGCTGCCGCCCAGGGTTGGCTTTTGTCTTTCCGGCTTAGCCTTCTGGGACCGCTCCGGTTTTTGGGGGGATTTTTCTTTTCTTTGTTTTTGCATTTTCTGCTTTCGGGGCAGCAGTGTGATCCGCACCGGCCCAAGCCGCAGCCACAGCGAAGCCCCGGCACTGCTATACTCCCCGCCGCCGCTCAGGGGGATGCACCCCAACAGAAACAGCAGCGCCAGGATGGCAGCGGCGACGATCAGGCCCCTCACGGCATCTGTTCAGGGAGCGTCCCCGCCTCCAATTCCTGTTCCTCCTCCAGGCGGTGGATGGCCGCCTTCAGGTCCAGGGTGGTCTGCTCCCCCTCCTCAGAGAGATCGGGCAGCGGCGGCAGTCCGTCCAGATCGCTCAGTCCAAAGGAGCGCAGAAACGTCTTGGTGGTGCGCAGCAGCACGGGCCGCCCCGGGACGGACAGCCGTCCCGCCTCTTCGATCAGCTCCCGTTCCAGCAGCAGGCCCACGGTATAGGCGCTGTCCACGCCCCGGATCTGGTCGATATAGGCCCGGGTCACCGGCTGGAAATAGGCCACCACCGCCAGCACCTCCAGGGCAGGCTGAGACAGCTTAGGGGGCTTTCGGCTCTCCAGGGTGCGGCGGATGAGGTTGGCCTGCTCCGGGGCGGAGCAGAGCTGATAGCTGCCCTCCAGCCGCAGCAGCCGGATACCCCGCTTCCCCCCCTCATACTCCTCGGCTAGGTCCTGGGCCGCCCGGTCCAGGGTGGCCCTGTCGGTCTCCAGCCCCAGGCACAGCCGCTGGGCGGTCACCGGCTCTCCGGCGGCAAAGAGGATGCCCTCCAGGGCCCGTTTCAGTTTTCCGTATTCCATCCAGGGGCCTCCTCTCTTCTGTCAGCCGTTGTTCTCTGGCCCGCTCGGCGGCGGGTTTTCTACATAGGTCACGGTACAGTTCTCCCCGTCCCCGGACAGGCGGAGCCGGTGGTTCTTGCACAGCTCCAGCACCGCCAAAAAGGTGGCCACCACCTCTGTACGGCTGCGGGCGGGGCGAAACAGGGCCCGCAGGCCAGCCGAGCCCAGCTCCAGCAGCCGACGGAGCACCTCCCCCGCCTTTTGGGCCACGGGATAGGGCTCCCGGCCCACAATGCCATGAAAGGCGTTTATAGGTGGCACCTTATCCCCGCCCCGGCGGAGGATATTTACCATAATTCGATACAGGTCCTGCCCTGAGTGCCCATAGCGCACGTTCCGGTCCGGTGTCAGCACCTCCGGTGTCTTGGTCAGATAGTCCCGGCCCCGCTGAAAGTCCTCCTCCAGCTGGGGCAGGACCTTTCTCAGGCGGAAATAGTCCTCCTGCCGCTGGTGGGCCTGCAGGGTCGCAATGAGCTGTTCCAGCTCAGACAGTGCCTCCTCGTCGTGGATGGACAGCAGCATCCGGGTCTTGATATACACCAGGTGGGAGGCCATGGCCACAAACTCGCTGGTCACCTCCAGATCCAGCTCCCGCCGCCGGTCCATCCAGGCCAGATATTGGTCCAGGATCAGGGAGAGCTGAATGTCCTGTATCTCCATCTTGTTCTTGGCCAGCAGGTGGAGGATCAGGTCCAGGGGACCCACAAAGTCCTCCATCCCGGCTTCCTTTGCCTTTACCACCCCTTCCAGGTGGTAGACCGGTCCGTCCAACGGCTCACCTCCCACAAAACATCGGCTTGTTTTATCAACAGTATACCAGAATCGCCGCTTAAACACAAGAATCATTTGCCGCCCCAACACCTGTTCCCAGATGCGGGGCGGCAAAAAAACTCTGTTCAGTTCGGCTGGACGGCGGCAAAGATGGCATTGAGCAGATCCTGCCGCCCGTCTCCTTTCTCGGCGGAAAATGGGATGACGGGCACGTCCTCCTCCAGCTCCAGGGTCAGGCGCACCCGATCCAGGCTGGGCTGGATCTCGCTCTTTTTCAGCTTGTCCAGCTTGTTGGCCACCACCACCATGGGGCGGCCCGTGTCTTTAAACCACTGGGCCATGGTGCAGTCGTCCGCCGTAGGCTTGTGCCGGGCATCCACGACCATCACGCCCAGGGTCATCAGCTCCGGGTGGGCGAAATAGGTCTCCATCAGCTTGCCCCACCGGTCCCGTTCGCTTTTGGACACCTTGGCATAGCCATAGCCGGGCAGGTCCACCAGGTAGAAGGTCCCGTCGATCTTGAAATAGTTGATGTGGATGGTCTTGCCGGGGGCGGCCCCCACCCGGGCGAAGTTCTTCCGGTTCAGCAGCCGGTTGATCACCGACGACTTGCCCACGTTGGACCGCCCGGCAAAGGCGACCTGGGGCAGTCCGTCCCGCAGAAAGTCCTTGGGGGAGGCGGCGGAGAGGATAAACTCCGTTTTTTGTAAATTGACAGCCATAGCTCCTCCTTACTGGCGCAGGCGGGAGGCCGCACTCCCCCGCTCCGGGGGCAGCATGGTCTCCGGCTCCGCCTTGGGCGTGTTCTCCTTCTCCCCTGCGTTCAGGGCAGGCAGGGCGATGGCCAGCACCTGGTCGGCCTGCTCCACCAGATGGAACTGCAGGGCACCCCGCACCGTCTGGTCGATCTCCTCCAGATCCTTTTCATTGTCCGCCGGGATGATGACCGTGCGGATGCCGTTTCGGAAGGCGGCCATGGTCTTTTCCTTCAGGCCTCCGATGGGCAGCACACGGCCCCGCAGGGTCACCTCCCCCGTCATGGCCAGACCCCGGCGCACCGGGACCCCGGTGAGGGCGGAGACGATGGCGGTGGTGATGGCGATGCCGGCGGAGGGCCCATCCTTGGGCACGGCCCCCTCCGGGAAGTGGACATGGATGTCCCTCTCCTTATAGAAATTCTGAGAGATGCCCAGCCGCTCGGCCTGGCTGCGGATAAAGCTCAGGGCCGCATGGGCGGACTCCTTCATCACGTCGCCCAGGTTGCCCGTCAGCTCCACCTTGCCGGAGCCGGGGACCACGTTCACCTCCACCTCCAGCAGCTCGCCGCCCACGGAGGTCCAGGCCAGGCCGTTGACCACGCCTACCCGCTCCTCCAGAGCCTGGCGCTCCGGGAAATACCGGGGCGCGCCCAGATACTCGTGCAGGTCCTTCTCCGTGATCTTGATCACCTTCTCGCCGTCCACGATCTTCATGGCAGCCTTGCGGCAGATGGCGGCCAGCTTGCGCTCCAGCACACGGACGCCGGATTCCCGGGTATAGGCGGCCACGATCTCCCGCACCGCCCCGTCAGACACCTTCACCTGGGCATGGGTCAGCCCGTGGCGCTTGAGTTCCTTGGGCAGCAGGTGGTGCTTGGCGATCTGCAGCTTCTCCTCGTCGGTATAGCTGGGCAGCTCGATGACCTCCATCCGGTCCAGCAGGGGCCGTGGGATGGTGTCCAGGGTGTTGGCCGTGGTGATGAACAGCACATCGGACAGGTCGAAGGGCACCTCCAGGAAGTGGTCCCGGAAGGTGGCGTTCTGCTCCCCGTCCAGCACCTCCAGCAGGGCCGAGGCCGGGTCGCCCCGGTGGTCGTGGCCCAGCTTGTCGATCTCGTCCAGCAGGATCAGGGGATTGCAGCTGCCCGCCTGGCTGACGGCGTTGATGATCCGGCCGGGCATGGCCCCCACATAGGTCTTGCGGTGGCCCCGGATCTCCGCCTCGTCACTGACGCCGCCCAGGGAGATGCGGGCCAGCTTGCGGTTCATCGCCTTTGCCATGGACATGGCGATGGAGGTCTTGCCCACGCCGGGGGGGCCCACCAGACACAGCACCTGGCCCTTCAGCTCCGGGGCCAGCTGCTTGACGGCTACGAACTCCAGAATCCGCTCCTTCACCTTGTCCAGGCCGTAGTGATCCCGGTCCAGGGCCTTTTTCACCGCCGCCACGCTGACCTTCTCCTTGGTGGTCTTGCCCCAGGGCAGCTCCAGACACACGTCCAGATAGCTGTGGAGCACGCTGGACTCCGAGCTGCCGAAGGGCTGCTTGGCCAGCCGGCCCAGCTCCTTGTTCAGCTTCTCCCGCACCTGGTCGGGGAGCTTGGCCTTGGCGATCTTCTCCCGGTATTCGGCGATCTCGTCGCCGCCCTCTCCCTCGCCCAGCTCGCTCTGGATGGCCTTCATCTGCTCCCGCAGGAAATAGTCCCGCTGCTGGTCGGCCATCTGCTCCCGGGCCTTGCTCTGGATCTCTGCATCCAGAGAGAGGATGTCCACCTCCCGCTGGAGCAGCTTATACAGCTTTTCCAGCCGGCGGACCGGGTGCAGCTCCTCCAAAATCTTCTGCTTGTCGGCGCTGCGCATGGCGATGTTCTGGGCGATATAGTCGGCGATATAGCCCGGCTCCTGACTGGCCAGCAGGTGGACGATCAGGTCGGGGGAAACTTTCGGAGCCAGCTCGCTGTACTCCTGGAACAGGTCATAGGTGGCCCGCATCAGGGCCTCCTGCCTGGGGGTGGGCCGGTCCGGGGCCTCCTCCTCGGGAATTTCCTGCACCTGGGCCTTCAAATAGGGGGCGGAGGCGGTGAGCTGGATGAGCCGCCCGCGGCTGTGCCCCTCCACCATCACCCGCATGTTGTCCCCGGGCATCCGCAGAATCTGCCGGATGTTGGAGATGGTGCCCACGGTGTACAGGTCCCGGCCGGAGGGCTCCTCCACCGAGATATCCTTCTGGGCCACCAGGAACACCGGCTGCCCGGCGGACATAGCATCCTCCAGGGCTTTGACGGAGATCGCCCGAGCCACCTCGAAGTGGATCATCACGTTGGGGAACACAGTGATGCCCCGCAGCGCGATGACCGGCATGGTGGACACATTGGATAATTCAAACTCTTGACTCATAGTCGATTCACTTCCCTTCAGGGGTATGGCAAAAAGACATCCCGTGCCCGCCGGACCGGGGGCGCTGCGGGATGTCTTCTCTGCATGTTTTCGTCTGTCAGCCCACGTTGGAGCCGGGGATACCGGTCCCGCCGTTCTTAGCCATCAGGGCTGCACGGCCCAGCCGGGGACGCTGGGTGCGCTCCGGGTCGTGGGTGAGCTCCGGGGCAGCGCCTTCGGTAAAGCAGTCGGCGTGGACGGTCACCTTGGTAATGGTGGGGTCAGAGGGCACGTTATACATCACCCGGGTCATGACCTCCTCCAGCACCGCCCTCAGGCCGCGGGCTCCGATGCCCCGGTCCACCGCCCGGTCCGCCGCGGCCTTCAAAGCCTCGCCGTCGAAGTCCAGCTCCACCTGGTCATACTCCATCAGCTTCTGATACTGTTTCACCAGGGCGTTTTTGGGCTCGGTGAGGATCTGGACCATCATGTCCCGGTCCAGGGAGTCCAGGGTGGTGATGACAGGCAGACGGCCCACCAGCTCGGGGATGATGCCGAATTTCAGCAGATCCTGGGGCTGGATCTCCTTCATCAGCTGACCCACATTCCGCTCCTTCTTGCTCTGGATCTCGGCGCCGAAGCCCATGGACCGCTTGTCCAAACGGTTTTCGATGATCTTGTCGATGCCGTCGAAGGCGCCGCCGCAGATGAACAGGATGTTCTTGGTGTCGATCTGAATGAACTCCTGGTGGGGGTGCTTCCGCCCGCCCTGAGGGGGCACATTGGCCACGGTGCCCTCCAGGATCTTCAGCAGGGCCTGCTGTACGCCCTCGCCGGACACATCCCGGGTGATGGAGGTATTCTCGCTCTTCCGGGCGATCTTGTCCATCTCGTCGATGTAGATGATGCCCCGCTCGGCCAGCTCGATGTCATAGTCGGCGGCCTGGACCAGACGCAGCAGAATGTTCTCCACATCGTCGCCCACATAGCCCGCCTCGGTGAGGGTGGTGGCATCGGCGATGGCGAAGGGCACCTTCAGCACCCGGGCCAGCGTCTGGGCAAACAGGGTCTTGCCGCAGCCGGTGGGGCCCATGAGCAGGATGTTGCTCTTTTGCAGCTCCACTCCCTCGGCATCCCCGAAGTAGATGCGCTTATAGTGGTTATATACGGCCACGGACAGGGCGATCTTGGCCTGCTCCTGGCCGATGATATATTGATCCAGCACGGTGTGGATCTCTTGGGGCGTGGGGATCACATCGGGCATGCCGCTGCTGCCGGGCTCGTCCACCGGCTCATAGTTGTCGTCCAGAATGCCCATGCACAGCTGCACACACTCGTTGCAGATATAAACACCCGGCCCGGCGATGAGCCGCCGGACCTGATCCTGATGCTTGCCGCAAAAGGAGCAGCGGATATTTTTCTTCTCGTCGTTACGCGCCATGGATACACCTCTTAAAATTCCTATGGAAATCTGCGCCGGACCGGGCAGGAGAAGGCACTCCTCTCCTCCGCTCCGGCGCGCTGCGGCACACCGGCCTTAGCGGTGGTCGATCACCTTGTCGATGAGACCGTACTCCATGGCCTCCTGGGCGGTCATAAAGTTGTCCCGCTCGCAGTCGGCCCGCACCACATCCAGAGGCTTGCCGGTGTTGGCGGCCAGGATGCCGGTCAGACGGGTCTTGACGATCTCCAGCCGTTTCAGGTGGATGGCCATATCCGTGATCTGGCCCTGGGTCCCGGCGGAGGGCTGGTGGATCATGATCTCTGCATTGGGCAGGGCCAGGCGCTTGCCCTTCGTCCCGGAGGACAGCAGGAACGCGCCCATAGAGGCGGCCATGCCGATGCAGATGGTGGACACGTCGCACTTGATATACTGCATGGTGTCGTAGATGGCCATACCGGCGGTGACGGAGCCGCCGGGACTGTTGATGTAGAACTGGATATCCTTGTCCGGGTCCTGGGCCTCCAGATACAGCAGCTGGGCCACGATGAGAGAGGCAGTGGTGTCGTTGACTTCCTCAGACAGCATGACGATCCGGTCGTTCAGCAGCCGGGAAAAGATGTCATAGGACCGCTCGCCCCGGTTGGTCTGCTCTACTACATAGGGAACTAAGCTCATAAATTTTACTCCTTTTTGGGTCGTGATACCAAAGTATACCCCCGGTGAGAGAAGTTGATTCCTCTCTGTGCCCGTCAATATGAAGATACGGACGCGCCCGGGGCGGTGCAGGGCCGCCCCGGGACGTGATTGAGATGTTGCATCGGACCTTTCAGGGCCGTTTACTCAGCCTTGGGCTCCTCGGTCTCCTCAGTCTTCTTCTTGCGGGTGCGCTTGGGCTTCTCCTCGCCCTCGGTCCCCTCAGCCTTCTCGGTCTTCTTGGCGGCGGCCTTCTTCTTGGCCTTGCCCACCTTGGCCTCGGCGATGACCAGATCGCTGGCCTTTCTCAGGCGCAGGTCCTTCTTCAGGTCCTCGACAGGCACAGCGGCCTTCACCTGCTCGACATCAATGTTATACTGCTTGGCCAGACGGTCGATCTCAGCCTGGACCTCCTCGTCGGTGACCTCGATGTTCTCAGCATCGGCCACGGCGGTCAGGGCCAGCTGCATCTGGACCTGGCGCAGCGCGGAGGGACGGGCGGACTCCCGGACGATGTCGCCGTTGACGCCCATCATCTTCTGATAGTCCTCCATGGAGATGCCCTGGCTCTGCAGACGCATGGCATAGTCCTCCATCAGGCGGTCCAGCTGCACGTCCACCATGCCGTCGGGGATCTCGCACTCCATGTTCTCGATCAGCTGCTCCAGCACCTGGTTCTCAAAGTCGGCGTCGGCCTGCTTGCTGCGGCGGTCGGCGATCTTCTCGGCCAGGCTCTTGCGGAAGGCATCCATGGTCTCGAACTCGGACACGTCCTTGGCAAACTCGTCGTCCACCACAGGGGCCTGGGGCTCCTTGACCTCCTTGACCTTCACGTGAAACACAACGGCCTTGCCGGCCAGACCGGGGTGATAGTCCTCGGGGAAGGTGATGTCCAGGTCCTTCTCCTCGCCGGCCTTGGCACCCACCAGCTGCTCCTCAAAGCCGGGAACAAACATACCGGCACCCAGCTTCAGGTCATAGTTCTCGCCCTTGCCGCCATCAAAGGCCTCGCCGTTGTCAAAGCCCTCGAAGTCGATGACCACGGTGTCGCCGTTCTGGGCGGCGCGGTCCACGCTGACCAGGCGGGTGGCCCGGTCGATGTAGGGCTTGAGCTCCTCGTCCACGTCCTTGTCGGTGACCTTGGCCACGTCCTTGGAGGCGGTCAGGCCCTTATAGGCACCCAGCTTCACCTCGGGGCGGACAGAAACCAGTGCCTTGAAGGTCAGGCCGTCCTTGCCCACCTCCACGATCTCGATTTTGGGATAACCCACGTCATCCAGCTTCTGCTCCTCCACAGCCTGGGCATAAGCGCCGGGATAGACCTGGTTGATGGCCTCTTCATAGAACACGCCGCTGCCGTACATGCCCTCGATGATCTTCCGGGGGGCCTTGCCCTTGCGGAAGCCGGGGACACCGATATTCTTGCGCTCCTTCTCATAGGCCTTCTGAACAGCGGCCTCAAACGCGTCGGCCTCGACCTGGATGGTCAGCTCGACCGTGCTCTTCTCTTTCTTCTCAACACTGGTGACT
>PPYF01158008.1_pt1 | contig 14548 bp, 13 predicted proteins | sample 1559871 | NCBI WGS metagenome assembly PPYF01 (sample SAMN08240021, study PRJNA423297) | Human gut metagenome, whole genome shotgun sequencing project. | reverse complement strand
GTCCACGGCGACTACGGCAAGACTCCCGCTCCCATCAGCGCCGAGTTCACCAAGAAGATCCTGGGCGACGAGAAGCCCATCACCTGCCGCTTTGCCGACACCCTCGCTCCCGAGATGGACAAGCTGAAGGCTGAGGCTGCAAAGTGGGCGATTCAGGAAGAGGACGTCCTGACCTACGCTATGTTCCCGCAGGTCGCTCCCAAGTTCTTCGAGAAGCGCAACGCCAAGGCTCAGGGCGTGGATGCAGATCATGCAGATTTTGCAAACAAGTCTCACCCCGTCTGATAAAACAGCATAAGGCTTTCTAAGCCCCCCGCAGGGATGCGGGGGGCTTTTTGCGCGCCCTCTCAGGCGCTACGCGCCAGCTCTCCCAGAGGGAGAGCCTTTGGCATGTCGGTCAGGTCTATGCTGGACGAGCAAAGCACAATATCTCGGGAACAGTAGTGCGCTGCTGCCAAGATTCACGGCAGCTTGACAAGGTGCGTTGTCCAGAAGCCGCTGCCCTTTGCAGCAAGGCCCACCCTCTTGCGCCATATCGAACCTCAGGCGTCCAGTGGAAAGTTACCCGGCCTGCCAAAGCCTCTCCCTTTGGGAGAGGTGTCACCGAAGGTGACGGAGAGGGCAAGGATGCTGCCAAACAGTTCTTACACAGCGATAGTATCGCTCTGACAAAGAATCTGCTTATCGCCGCGCAGAAGCTCTTTTGTCCCGGGCTTGCCCTCTCAGTCTCACTTCGTTCGCCAGCTCCCCCAAAGGGGGAGCCATTGGCATGTCGGTCAAGCTTTTACAGAACGGGAAAAGCTCAATTTTTTGCGCTCCCGACTTGCAAAAAAGCGGTCATCAGAGTAGAATAATAACATATGTATCGTAACATGGGCCTGTATACCCAAACGCGGATACATATACCGTAATTTGTCCGCATATCCACCCATCAACAGAGAGGAAACGTGGAGCATATGATCCTGAGCATGACCGGTTTTGGCCGGGGGAATGCTGTGCTGAATGGCCGCGAGATCACGGTCGAGCTGCGCAGCGTCAACTCCCGGTATTTCGAGTATTCGTCCCGCATCCCCCGCAGCTGCAGCTACATGGACAGCCGCCTGAAAAAGCAGCTCAACGAGCGGGTCACCCGCGGCAAGGTCGAGCTGAGCATGACCATCCAGAACGTGGAGGCCGCCGACGCAGAAGTGACCGTCAACATGGAGCTGGCCCGCAGCTACCAGAAGGCCCTGCGGAACCTTGCGGAGAAGCTCTGCATCAAGAACGACGTCACCGTCTCGACGCTGACCCGCTTCCCGGACGTGCTGGCCACCCGCCACGCCGACGTGGACGAGGAACAGCTCTGGGCCGACGTCTCCGCCGTGACGGCTCAGGCGCTGGACAACTTCATCGCCATGCGCGCCGCCGAGGGTGCCAAGATGAAGGCCGACGTGGAGAGCCGCCTGTGCTTCCTCGAGGAGCGGGTGGGCAGGGTGGAGACCCTGAGCGCGGGCCGCGTCGAAGCCTACACCAGCCGCCTCTACGAGAAGCTCAAGACCATCCTCGAGGACCGCAGCATCGACGACGCCCGGGTCCTGACGGAAGCCGCCATCTTCGGCGACAAGACCGCCGTGGACGAGGAGACCGTCCGTCTGCGCAGCCACATCGCCCAGTACCGCTCCATTCTGGAGCTGGACGAGCCGGTGGGCCGCAAGCTGGACTTCCTGACCCAGGAGCTGAACCGTGAGACCAACACCATCGGCTCCAAGTGTCAGGATCTGGACATCACCCGCACGGTGGTGGACATGAAGGCGGAGATCGAGAAGATCCGCGAACAGATCCAGAACCTCGAATAAAAACAGTACGGAGGAGTTCAGATGAAGCTCATCAACATCGGCTTTGGCAATCTGGTCAGCGCAGGGCGGGTGGTGGCCGTCGTCAGCCCCGACTCCGCGCCGGTCAAGCGTCTGGTGAAGGAGGCGCGGGAGCGGGGGATGCTCATTGATGCGTCCTATGGCCGCAGCACCCGGGCCGTGCTCATCATGGACTCCGACCATGTAGTCCTTTCGGCCCTGACGCCTGAGACGGTGGCAGGCCGCGCTGCGGGCCAGCCGGAAGGAAAACCGACAGAGGAGCAGTAAAAAATGGAAAACGAAAAGTACCTGTTTGTCGTCTCCGGTGCCGCCGGTACCGGCAAGGATAGTGTGGTCAAGGCCCTGCGCGAGGCCCACCCCGAGATCGAAAAGACCGTCTCCGCCACCACCCGCGCACCCCGCCCCGGGGAGCAGGAGGGGGTGGACTACTACTACCGCACCCGGGAGCAGTTCCGGCACCTCATCGACACCGACCAGGTGGTGGAGCACAACTTCTACAACGGCAACTACTACGGCACCCTCCGCGAGGAGGTGGATAAGCGCCTCGAGGCGGGCAAGCTGGTGGTGCTGGTCATCGACGTCCACGGCGCGGCCAATATCCGCCGGATGTTCCCGGGGGCTACCACCATCTTCCTGCTGCCGCCCTCCGTGGAGGAGCTGGAACGCCGCCTCCGGGGCCGCGGCACCGAGACGGAAGCCAGCATCCTCGAGCGCCTCGACACCGCAAAAAAGGAGCTGGCCCAGCAGGAGAAGTTCACCCTCACCCTCGTGAACGACGAGGTGGACGCCTGCGCCGAGAAGCTCTACGGCATCATCCGCCAGCGGGCCGGCCTCGACCGATAACAAGGAGCCGCGAATGCCAAAAACGGTAGGCGTTGCCGTGAGCAACGCGACCTTCCACTTCGACAAACTCTATACCTACGCCGTCATGCCCGACCAGCAGGAGGCCGTCCGCCTCGGCAGCATGGTGCTGGTGCCCTTCGGGCGGGGGAGCAGGGCCCGGATGGGCGTGGTGCTGGCCTGCGACGAAGAGCCGGAGCACGCAAAGCTCAAGTACCTCTTCGACGTAGCTCCCGCCTCGGCCTGCCTGACGCCGGAGCTGCTGCGGCTGGTGCATTTCCTCAAGGAGCGCACCTTCTGCACCTACTACGAGGCCGTCAAGGCGGTCATCCCCTATGGGGCGCAGTATAAGCCCGCCCTCGCGGCGGACGGCGTGACGCCGGTGCTCCAAAAGCAGCTCACCCGCCACACCGAGAACAGCTATAAGCTGGTGGGGGCTTTGCAGCAAAAGCCCAAACCTACGGCCAAGCAGCTGGCGGCAGTGGCCCTGCTGAGCGGGGGAGAGCGCACCCAGAACGAGATGGAGGCCCACGGCATCACCAAAGCCGTGCTGGACAACCTCTGCGCCAAGGGCGTCGTCGAATGCAGCAAGGTGAACAAATCCATCGACCTGTATTCGTCTATCCCGCTGAAAAACGAGCCCATCACCCTGACGGCCCAGCAGCAGGCGGCCTATGACGCCCTGCTGCCCGGCCTCGAGGACACCGCCCCCCACTCGGCGCTGCTCTACGGCGTCACCGGCAGCGGCAAGACGCTGGTGTTCTTAAAGCTTATCGAGCGGTGTCTGGCGCTGGGCCGCCGCGCCCTCGTGCTGGTGCCGGAGATCAGCCTGACGCCGCAGATGATCCTCCGCCTCAAGAGCCGGTTCGGGCGGCGGGTGGCCGTCCAGCACTCGGCCCTCAATCACACCGAGCGTCTGCTCCAATGGCAGATGATACAGGACGGCGGCGCCGACATCGTGGTGGGGACCCGGAGCGCCGTCTTTGCCCCGCTGGAAAACATCGGCCTCGTCATCATCGACGAGGAGCAGGAGCACACCTACCGCTCCGAGTCTGCGCCCCGGTACGCCGCCCAGGAGGTGGCCCGGCAGCGGGCGGCGGAGAACGGCTCCCTGCTCCTTCTGGCCAGTGCTACCCCCAGCACCGAGAGCTTTTACGCCGCCCGGAACGGCCGCACCCAGCTGGTCCGGCTCACCCAGCGCTACGGCGGCAACCCGCTGCCCAGCGTCCAGATCGTGGATATGCGGGCAGAGCTGGCCTCGGGCAACCCGAGGGAGATCAGCCTTGCGATGGAGGACGCCATCCGGCGCAACCTCGACGCGGGCAGGCAGACCATCCTGCTGCTCAACCGCCGGGGCTACCAGACCATGGCCCAGTGCGACGACTGCCGCGAGGTGCTGAAATGCCCCAAGTGCAGCGTCCCCATGGTCTACCACAAGGCGGGCCATAAGCTGCTCTGCCACTACTGCGGCACCCAGCTGGACCCGCCCCCCAAGACCTGCCCCGCCTGCGGCGGCAAGCTGCTCTACCGGGGCTTCGGCACCCAGAAGGCCGAGGAGGAGCTGGCCCAGCTCTTCCCGGAGGCAAGGGTGCTGCGGATGGACCAGGACTCCACCGCCGCCAAGGACGCCCACGAAAAGCTGCTGGCGAGGTTCGCCCGGCATGAGTACGACATCATGGTGGGGACCCAGATGGTGGCCAAGGGCCTCGATTTCGAGGACGTGACCCTCGTGGGCGTCCTCGGCATCGACTCGCTGCTCTTTGCGCAGGGGTTTCGGGCCTACGAGACGGTGTTCAGCCTCATCACCCAGGTGGTGGGGCGCTCCGGCCGGGCGAAGGACCCGGGCTTCGCCATCATCCAGACCACCGACCCCGACAACCCCGTCCTCAACCTCGCCGCCGCCCAGGACTACGACGCCTTCTTCGAGCAGGAGATCGCCTACCGCAAGCTGGGCCTCTACCCGCCCTTCTGCGGGCTCTGTGTCGTGGGCTTCTCCGGCCCGAAGGAGATCGAGGTGGCCCGGGCTGCCGCCCGGTTCTCGGCCCTCTTAGGCCGTCAGGCCGCGCAGCAGCCGGACCTGCCCCTCCGGGTGCTTGGCCCCACCCCCGGCAACATCGAAAAGATCAACGAGAACTACCGCTACAAGCTCACCATCAAGTGCCGCGCCGACAAACGCTTCCGCGACCTTGTCCGCCAGACCCTCGGCCTCTACGAGCAGGAAAAGCTGCCCGCCAAGGCCACCGTGGTGGTGGATATGCATTCTGACGGTGATATTTGATAAGATCATTTGGAGGTATACTTCATGGCTATCCGCAACATTGTAAAAGAGGGCGACCCCATCCTGAACAAGGTCTGCCGCCCCGTGACCAGCTTTGACGACCGTCTGGCCACCCTGCTGGACGACATGCGCGAGACGATGATCGCCGCCGACGGCGTGGGTCTCGCCGGCCCCCAGGTGGGGATGCTGCGCCGCGTCTTCGTGGTGTGGGACACCACCGACGCCCCCGAAGAAATTCCCGAAAACTACGAGTACAAGTTCATCGACTTCGTCAACCCGGAGATCCTCGCCGTGTCTGAGGACGAGGAGACCGCCTACGAGGGCTGCCTGTCCTTCCCGGGCCACAACGGCGCCGTGACCCGCCCCGTGGCCGTCAAGGTCCGCGCACAGGACCGGAACGGCGAGTGGTTCGAGCTGGAAGCCGAGGGCCTGCTGGCCCGCTGCATCCAGCACGAGAACGACCATCTGGACGGCATCACCATCATGGAGTCCAGCGAGTTCTTCTATGAGGACACCGAGGAGGGCCGCGCCGCTGCCGCCAAGAAGAAGGAGAACGACTGATGCGCATTCTGTTCATGGGGACGCCGGATATTGCGGCGGACTGCCTGAAAGCCCTGTATGAGGCGGGCCACGACATCTGCGCGGTCTACACCCGGCGCGATAAGCCCGTGGGCCGCAAGCAGGTGCTCACCGCACCCCCGGTGAAGGAGGTGGCGCTGGCCCACGGCACCCCCGTCTTTCAGCCCCGCACCCTGCGGGACGGCGGCGAGGACGAGAACATCCGCGCCCTGGCTCCTGAGCTCATCGTGGTGGTGGCCTACGGCTGCATCCTGCCCAGCTCGGTGCTGGAAGCGCCGAAATACGGCTGCATCAACCTCCACGTCTCCCTGCTGCCGAAATATCGTGGCAGCGCCCCCGTGCAGTGGGCGGTGCTGAACGGCGACGCCGAGACGGGCGTCTCCATCATGCAGATGGACGAGGGCCTCGACACCGGCGACGTGCTGGCCTGCGAGAGAATCAAAATCGACCCCGAGGAGACCAGCGGCCAGCTGTTCGACCGGGTCGCTGCCGTGGGCGCACGGGTGCTCTGCGAGACCCTGCCTGCCATCGCAGCCGGGACGCTCAGGGCAGAGCCTCAGGCCCGCGAGAACGCCTCCACCGCCCCCATGCTGAGCAGGGAGATGGCCCAGTTCCAGCTCACCGACAGCGCCGACCACATCCACAACTGGGTGCGGGGCATGAACCCGTGGCCCGGGGCATGGTTCGTGACGGCGGGCGGCAAGAAGGTCAAAGTCATGGAGTGCCGGGTCGCGGAAAGCCACGGCGAAGCCGCCGGCACGGTCCTCGCCACCAAGCCCCTGACCGTGGCCTGCGGTGAGGGAGCTATTCAGCTGCTGCACGTCGTGCCGGAGGGCAAGAAGCCCATGGACGGCACCTCCTTCGCCGCCGGTCTCCGCCTCAGGGCGGGGGACAGCCTGTGAGCGGCCCAAACCCCCGCGGGGCGGCGGTGGCGGCGCTGGTGCGGCAGGAGCAGGACGGCTTTTCGAACCTCATCCTCGACGCAGAGCTGCGCCGCCAGAAGCTGGAGGGCCGCGAGAAAGCATTTGCCAGCGCGATATTTTACACCGTGCTGGAGCATCAGGGGACGCTGGACTATATCCTGAGCCGGTTTTTGCCCAAGGGCCTCGCAAAGCTCGACCCGCAGGTGCGGGAAATTCTCCGCGCCGCGCTGGCGCAGGCCCGCTATATGCAGGTGCCGGCCTCGGCGGCGGTCAATGAGGCCGTCAAGCTGACCCGCACCTTCAAAAAAGCCAGCGCCTCCGGCCTCGTGAACGCCGTGCTGCGCCGGGCCATCGGCTATGACCTCGACACTGCCGTCTTTGCCGACGAGGTGGAGCGGCTGATGGTGCTGGGCTCGGCGGGCCGGGACGTGGCAGCCTTCCTCCACCAACACTACCCCGACGAGGCGCTGGACATCCTGACCCACACCGCCGACGACGGCCTGACCAGCCTTCGGGCCAACCCCCTCAAGGGGACGGTCAGCCAGCTCTGCGAAAAGCTGCTGGCCTCGGGCGCGAAGACCGCCGCCCCGGGCCTCGTGCCGGGCAGCGTCTTGGCCCGCTTCGAGGGGAGTCCGGCGGAGAGCGGGCTTTTCCGGGAAGGCTATTTCCACGTGGAGGGGCAGGCCAGCCAGCTTGCCGCCCTCTGTGTGGAGGCAAAGCCCGGCGATACCGTCCTCGACCTCTGCGCCGCCCCCGGCGGCAAGAGCCTGCTCCTCATCGAGGAGATGGGGGACGAAGGGCGGCTGGTGAGCTGCGACGTCAGTGAGAACCGCGTCCGGCTCATCCGCAAGGCCGTGGAGCGGATGGGGTTTGCCCATGTGGAGCCCCGGGTCTCCGACGGCACAAGGCCGGACGCCGGCCTGCCCATGGCGGATGCTATTTTGGTAGACGCCCCCTGCAGCGGCCTCGGCATCCTCGCCAAGAAGCCGGACATCCGGTACAGGACCCTCGAAAAAGCGCGTCACGATGAATTATTGGCCACCCAGTCGGCCATTCTGGATACAGCCGCCGCCCACCTGAAGGAGGGCGGGCGTCTGGTCTACTCCACCTGCACCATCGACCCTGCCGAGAACGAAGAGCAGGTGCGGGCCTTCGTGGGCCGACACCCGGAGCTCCGGGTGGTGACGCCGGACGTCCGCTTCCCGGCCGGGATGAGGGTGGGGGACTGGGGGGCGCTTTCCGTCCCCACCCGCACCGGCATGGACGGCTTTTTCCTCTGCGCGATGCAGAAACGTGATTCCTGACAAAAGGAGATTTTCATGGAGATGAAACGCTGTATATCCTCCCTGACGCTGGAACAGCTGACAGCGGAGCTGAAAGCGATGGGCCAGCCCGGCTTCCGGGCGAAACAACTCTTCCACTGGGTCCACCAGAAGCTCGTGACCGACTTTTCGGCCATGACCGACCAGCCCAAAGCCCTGCTGGCAAAGCTGGAGGAGGCATTTTACATCGCCGCGCCCATCATCGAGCGGCGGCAGGAGGCCAAGGACGGCACCGTGAAGTACCTGCTGCGGATGGCCGACGGCAACTGCATCGAGACCGTCGTCATGCGCTACCACTACGGCAACACGGTCTGCGTGTCCACCCAGGTGGGCTGCCGGATGGGCTGCCGCTTCTGCGCCTCCACCCAGGCGGGCCGGGTGCGCAACCTCGAGGCGGGGGAGATATGCTCCGAAATTTACACCGCCCAGAAGGACATCGGGGAGCGCATCTCCCACATCGTGCTGATGGGCATCGGGGAGCCGCTGGATAACTTCGACGAGGTCATGCGCTTTCTCGAGAACATCTCGTCCCCCGAGGGCGTGAATATCGGGATGCGGAACATCAGCCTCTCCACCTGCGGCCTCGTGCCGAAGATCGACCAGCTGGCCGAGAAGAAGCTGCAGCTCACCCTCTCCGTCTCCCTCCACGCCCCCGACAACGACATCCGCAGCGGCATGATGCCCGTGAACGACGCCTACCCCGTGGAGGTGCTGATGCAGGCCGTGCGCCGGTATCAGGAGACGACGGGCCGGAGAGTGAGCTTCGAGTACTCCATGGTGCGGGGGGTCAACGACTCCGACGCCTGCGCTAAGCAGCTGGCCGGCCTCATCCGGGGGATGGGCGCTCACGTCAATCTCATCCCCATCAACCCGGTGGACGGCAGCCCTTATTCGGCCACCGACGCCGCCAACGTCCGGCGCTTCCAGCAGAAGCTGGAAAGCCTCGGCGTCAACGCCACCGTCCGCCGCCGTCTGGGCAGCGAGATCAGCGCCGCCTGCGGCCAGCTCCGCCGCGACGAGATGAACGGCAAAGCTTGAGAAGGAGAATCCTATGAAACTTGCAGGAAAAACAGACGTCGGCAGCGTCCGCCCCGAGAATCAGGACGACTACCGGGCAGGGGAGCTGAACAGCGACGCGGCCTGGGGCCTCGTGTGCGACGGCATGGGCGGTGCGCGGGGAGGCCGTGAGGCTTCCGTGAGCGCCTGCGACGTCATCGAGCACATCTTCCACGAGCAGTACGCCCAGTGCCTGCCCGGCGACGAGGAAAGGTTTTTGACGCGGGCGCTCACGGGCGCCAACCGCTTCGTCTTCCAGAAGGCCTCCCGGGAGGAGGAGCTGGCGGGCATGGGCACCACGGCGGTCTGCGCCCTCGTGCGGGGCGGCAGCGCCTTTATCTGCCACGCAGGCGACTCCCGGGCCTACCTCGTCCGGGACGGCAGACTCACCCAGCTCACCCACGACCACTCCTATGTGCAGGAGCTGGTGGACTGCGGCACCATCACCGCCGAGGAGGCTGAGCATCACCCCCAGAAGAACATCATCACCCGGGCGCTGGGCGTGGACTACCGCCTCGACCCCGAGTTCACCAGCGTGCCGGTGCAGAAGGGCGATATGCTCCTGCTCTGCACCGACGGCCTCACCAACGTCCTGCCCAAGGAAAAGATCGAAGAGATCTTCACCAAGGGCGGGTTCTACGACATCCCCGACCGGCTGGTGGACGCCGCCAACGCGGGCGGCGGCCCCGACAACATCACCGCGCTGCTGCTGGGCGTGGAGCCGCTGGAGGTGAAGCATGGATAATCTCATCGGCAAGACGCTGGACGGGCTCTACACCATTCAGGAGCTCATCGGCGCAGGCGGCATGGCCAACGTCTACAAGGCCGTGGTCTCTGCCCCCGGCGGGCCTGTGCCGGAAGGCACGGTGGTGGCCGTCAAGGTGCTGCGTCAGGAGCTGATGCATGACGCCGACCTCGTCCGCCGCTTCAAGAACGAGTCCAAGGCCATCTCCCTGCTCAACCACCCCAACATCGTCAAGGTCTACGACGTCTCTGTCAGCGAAAACCTACAGTATATCGTCATGGAGTGCGTGGAGGGGATGACCCTCCGGGAGTACCTCAACGAGCGGGGCGGCAAGATCACCAGCCGGGAGACCGTCCACTTCATCGCCCAGATCCTCCGCGCCCTCGACCACGCCCACCGCAACGGCGTCGTCCACCGGGACATCAAGCCCCAGAACATCATGCTGCTGGACAACGGCCAGCTGCGGATGATGGACTTTGGCATCGCCCGCATCTCCCGGGCCGAGAACCAGATCCAGAACGGCAAAAAGGCCATGGGCAGCGTCCACTACATCAGCCCCGAACAGGCGAAGGGGGAGGAGACCGACCCCAAGAGCGACATCTACTCCGTGGGCGTCATGATGTACGAGATGCTCTCGGGCAGGCTGCCCTTCGACGCCGACGACATGGTGGAGGTGGCCCGCAAGCAGATCCGGGACACCCCGAAGCCGCTGGCAGAGCTTGCCCCGGAGGTGCCGCCGGGCCTCGTGCAAATTACGGAGCGCGCCATGGCGAAGCTGCCGGTCAACCGGTATTCCAGCGCCACAGAGATGCTGGAAGCGCTGGACGCCTACGTGCAGGACCCCTCCGTCACGTTTCAGTATCAATATGTAAAGGAAGAACCTGAAAAGGTGGTGAATGACCCCATGCCGCAGAAACGCAGCATCCGCAGACCCCCGGAGAAACCGGCGGCGAATCCCGCCCGCCCCAAGGCCAGGGCAAAAAAGAAGAAGCGCAGCGGCTTTATGCCGGTGCTGCTGGGCATCACGACGGCCTTTGCGCTGGCCTGTGCGGCCCTGTGCTGGACCATCCTGAACGATTCCAGCAACATCATGACCGACCGCGCCGACATCGTGCTGGGCGATTTCAGCGGCATGACGCAGGACGAGGTGAACGCCTCCCAGCAGGTGGCCTCCGGTCAGGTGGTCGTCAACTGGGAAGAGGAGTACAGCAACGACTACGCCGCGGGCTATGTCTACAAGCAGTCGCCGGTGGCGGGCCGCACCGTCCGCGAGGGCCAGAGCGTGACCCTCACCGTCAGCCTCGGCATCCACTATGTCACCGTCCCCGACCTGACCAACTATGTGCAGGCCGACGGCGAGCAGCAGCTGAAGGACCTGGGCGTGTCGGTGCTGGTCACTCAGGCCGTGGATGAGTCGGTGGCCGCAGGCTCCATCATCCGCACCGACCCCGCCGCAGGCAGTCAGGTGGCCGCAGGCACCACGGTGGTGATTTACGTCAGCCGCCCGCAGGTGGCCACCACCACCAAGGTCCCCAGCCTCATCGGCATGAGCGTGGAGGACGCCCGCACCCTGCTGGTGCAGCGGAAGCTGGGTCTGGGCAGCCAGACCGAGCAGTACAGCGACCAGCCCGTGGGCAGCATCATCAGCCAGAACCCCGGCGAGGGCGCATCGGCCAAGCTGAACACCCGGGTCAGCGTCGTGGTCAGCGCAGGCCCCGAGCCTGCACCGGAGCCCGAAGCACCTAGCGAGAGCACCGGAAGCAGCGACGGCTCCGGCGGCTGGCTGGGCGGCCTCTTCGGGGGCAGCAGCTCTTCCAGCGAGAGCACCGGCGCCAGCTCGTCTTCGTCCACCGGCGGCGGTCTCAGCGACTGGTGGACGTCCTGGCTGGGCTAAAGGAGAAGGTATGACAGGTTATATCACAAAAGGCATCGGCGGATTTTATTACGTTAAGACGTCGGAAGGCATCGTAGAGTGCAAGCCCCGGGGCATCTTCCGCAAGCAGAAGATCATCCCCGTGGCGGGCGACGTGGTGACGCTGGAGACCGAGAACGGCGGGGCGGTCATCGCGGCCATCGCGCCCCGGCGGAACGTCTTCGTCCGCCCGCCCATGGCGAACCTCGACGTGCTGTTCCTCGTGGCAAGCACCACCCAGCCCACCCCCAGCACCCTCGTGCTGGATAAGCTCTCGGCCATCGCGGTGGACAAGGGCGTCCAGCCCGTCATCGTCTGCACCAAAAGCGACCTCGCCGAGGCGGAGTTTCTGCGCAGCGCCTACGAAAAATCCACCCTGCCCTTCATCCGCATCGACTACGCCACCGGCGAGGGTCTGGACGACATCAGGCACTGGATCAATGGCCGTCTCTGCGCCTTCTGCGGCAACTCCGGCGTGGGCAAATCCACCCTGCTGAACGCCCTCCTGCCCGACGTGGAGCGTCAGACCGCCGCCATCAGCCAGAAGCTGGGCCGTGGCCGTCACACCACCCGGGAGGTGACCATCTTTGAAGCCTTCGGGGGCCGCATCGCCGACACCCCGGGCTTTGCCAGCCTCGAGGCCAGCCGGGCGGGCTTCATCCCGAAGGAGGCTCTGGAACACGCCTTCCCGGAGTTCGGGCCTTACCTCGGCGCGTGCCGGTTCACCGGCTGCTCCCACCGCTCCGAGAAGGGCTGCGCCGTCCGCGCCGCCCTCGCAGAGGGCAAGCTCTCCCAGACCCGCTACGACAGCTACTGCGCCATGTACGATGAGGTCAAGGATGTGAAGGAGTGGCAGAGGCCGAAGGGGATGTGAGGAAAGGCAGCCCTCTCAGTCTCGCTTTCGCTCGCCAGCTCCCCCAAAGGGGGAGCCATTGGCAGGCCGGGCCACTTCCTACTGGACGCCTGAGGCCCGATATGGCGTAAAAGGGCGGGCGCTGCTACAGAGGGCAGCGGCTTCTGGACAACGCACCTTGTCAAGCTGCCGTGAGCCTAGACAGCGGAGCACTACTGTTTTCGGGACATCGCGCTTTGCTCGTCCAGGCGAAAGCTGCCCGACACGCCAGTGGCTCCCCCTCTGGGGGAGCTGTCACCGAAGGTGACTGAGAGGGCGCCTTCCGGGCCAGCGCTCTAAAAAATGCCCAAGAAAGAAGGAATCCCATGTCCCGCTGTGTTATCATTTCCGCCTGCCCGGTCAGCGCCTCGCTGGCGTCGGCCCTGCGGCCCGGCGACACCATCATTGCCTGCGACGCGGGCTACCGCAACTGCGGGCCGCTCCACTGCCGCCCCGACATCATCGTGGGCGACTTCGACACCGCGCCCTGCCCGGCGCAGGAGGGCGGCGACACCATCATCCTGCCCCACGTCAAGGACGACACCGACACCGAGTACGCGGCAAAGCTGGCCTCCGAGAAGGGCTTCGACGAGGCGCTGCTGCTGGGGGCGCTGGGCGGCAGACGCCTCGAGCATACGCTGGCCAACCTCTGCACCGGCCTCGGCCTCGAACAGCGGGGCGTCCGCGCCACGCTTCTGGACGAGCGCAGCCGCATCACCTTCGTGATGCCCGGCGAGACCCGCCGCTACCCTAGGAATGAGTATTTCTACCTCTCGGTCTTCCCGATGGAGGGCAGGGCAGAGGGGGTCTCGGAGCGGGGCTCCTTCTACGAGCTGACCGACGCCGTCCTCACCGCAGGCTACCCCCTCGGCGTCAGCAACGAGTATGCCGCTGGCTCCGACTGCATCACCATCTCCACCCAAAAGGGCGCGCTGGTGGTGGTGGAGACGGTGCCGGACGGGCCGATCCTGAGCTGAACCGGAACATTCCGGGCGCAGACCGCCTATAATGGCGTATCAAGCGACGAAAGGTGGTCGGCTCTATGCAGGTGGTCGTTCTCAAAAGCCCCAAGTGCCTGAGAGGCTTGCTCCGGAGGCTGTTCGGCATAAAAAAGGAGAGAGAAGAGTGAAGTGTGATTTCAATCAGGCGGATGCCATGCAGGCCGCAGCAGATAACGATGTGCTGGCCTCTTCGCTGAAGCTGATGGAGCGCAACAAGCACGTATATGAGGAACTTGCAAAATGAAAGCAGCAGGCTTGTAAACTTTCTGTGCAACGCTTGACTTTTGCGGGGAATGGCATATAATAAAAATAGCAAATGTAAAAGCAAATACGCCATCGGCACACCCAAAGGAAAGACCCCCTCCCGGAGCTGCTATCTCCGAAAGGGGGTCCTTTTTAGTGCTTACGGCCCTTCAGCCATCCGTCAAGCCACTTGCAGATGTAGTAGGACGCTACATTCGCTGCGACGGACAGTACAAATGTAAAAATATACGCCATAAGGCGACACCCCCCTTCTCCCATCCTTGGTAGATTGGGCGGGACGAGCCGCAGGACTATTATATCATATAATTCGCCAAAAAGATACAGGAAACGATGCGGAATGCCAAAGCCTCTCCCTTTGGGAGAGGTGTCACCGAAGGTGACGGAGAGGGCAAGCCCGGCACGAAAGAGCATCTACACAGCGATAAGCATTGGCTTTTGATAGAGTCATCTTATCGCTGTGTTTTTGTTTTGTCTCAGCATCCTTGCCCTCTCAGTCGGGCTTGCGCCCGCCAGCTCCCCCAAAGGGGGAGCCACTGGCGTGTCGGTCAGGCTTCCACTGGACGAGCAAAGTACGATGTCTCGGAAACGGTAGTGCTCCGCTGTCTAGGCCAGCGGCAGCTTGACAAGGTGCGCTTGTCCAGAAGCGCCTGCCCTCTGTAGCAAGGCCCGCCCTTTTGCGCCCTGTCGGACCTCAGGCGTCCAGTAGGAAGTGGCCCGGCCTGCCAAGGGCTCTCCCTCTGGGAGAGCTGGCGCGGAGCGCCTGAGAGGGCAAGCCTGCATGAATCGCCCCGAAAACGACACGGAACGACCTTGCCATGAGGGTGCTGGGGGTGGGCTGGGTGGTGCTTGCCACGAGGAACAGCACGTCGAGGTTCGCCATGGG
>PPYF01671292.1_pt1 | contig 14553 bp, 17 predicted proteins | sample 1559871 | NCBI WGS metagenome assembly PPYF01 (sample SAMN08240021, study PRJNA423297) | Human gut metagenome, whole genome shotgun sequencing project. | reverse complement strand
ATTTCCCTTACGATTATCTCATAAGGGCAAAAATAAGGGAAAATACATATCATTTCACTAATGAATGGGCTGGAATGTCCGTAAAATTGGGAAAGTTAGCCAGATATTTCTGCAAACTGGAATCTATCGCTTTGTCCCATCCTCATTGAAATTATTTTTTAATGCCTTTTCCGTTGGAAAAATAGACCCAATCAAAAACACCAGTTGTATTACAATGATAATAATACTCAAAATTCCCATTGTATCGTCACTTGCTCCATAAAAAGGAATATGTATAAGCATTGTAGGTCCCAACAGACCAATACCGACTTTCCACCAAAGTTTTCCTGCATGGTCATGTGCAAATCTCCAAGTATCCATATTTATCATTGACATCTTAGTTCGGTATCCCACAACTCCATTGATCTTCTTTGGACAATGTTTCCACATCATTCTGCCCGCAATTATCATAATCGCTGGAATAATACAATCGCATATCAAAATAAACCACCAGAACCACATATTGCCACCTCCCGCAATGACCATTCTTCATCATAGCTTCCAAGATAAACTTTATTCTCCAAAAATTCCGGCTGATGCTCTAACAGTTCAAATCCTCGTTTCCTGCATTCTTCGATAGTTCCGTTATTATCTGCCTGAACACCAATTTCTCCAAAATAGTAAGCATTCACATTCTTCGTATGCTCATACATTTCATATGCTGAGCGTGGAATCTCACCGTAAAAGGTTTGTCTGACCGGTAAAACACTTTTATCTTTATCCGGTACCGCTTCGTACATCGTCAGGAAATCCCGTGCAGATTTCAGGGCAAGTGATTTTAATTCTTCATATTCCGCCATGCTTAATGGCTTTTTCTCCTCGTCAAAAAGCACATCTGAGTCTGCATCAGAAATGGTAAGTGTTGACACTTTTTCTTGAATGATCTCAGGTTCCGGAACATCCCAGGTTAAAGCTCCTTTCCACTTCAGGTAAGCTGAAATTTCAGACGACATCTTCCCAATAGCTTCACACTTAGATTTACCTCTTGTAAATGCACCAATGAAATTGGACGCATACAGAATACTGTCATCGCCATTATGTTCCCAAACACACTTCACTTTCATAAAAGAATTTTCCTCCCAAACACCGATTTACTTAAATGCAGTATACCACATGGTCAGCGTCAATGATACTATTATTCTCTTTTATAAAATAAAGAGGAAAACGTCCAAAAACCACTTGACATAGTTTTCAAAACCGCTTACACTGTATACTATAACTATTTAACAGGATTGGAGAACATCATGTTTCAGATTATCGTTGACTCTGCGGCAAATATTCCCGCAGAACTTGTAAAAAAATATAAGATCAAAGTTCTTTCTTTCATCAACTTTGTAAATGGAAAAGAAGTCACCTGTTTTGATCCGGATTTATCCCTGGAAGAGGAACGTCAGAAAGGTCATGAATATTACGATGCCGTACGCCAAGGTGCAGATGTAAAGACCGGTCTGATCAGCACTGCCATATTTGAAGATGCATTCCGCAGTGCCATGGAAAATAACGAAGATGTGCTGTATTTCTCGCTTAGCAAAAATATCAGCGGAAATTTCAACTCCGCAAGACTTGCCACGGAGGATCTGATGTGTGATCCGGTAAACGGCAGAAAAATCCGTCTGATCGATTCACTCAATGCTTCTTTAGCACAGGGAATTTTAGCGATCTATGCAAGTGAAATGCGTGATAAGGGAATGGAGGTTGACGAAGTTGCAGACATTCTCGAAACATATCCTGCTAAGATGAACGGTGTATTTACCGTCGGTGATTTAAAATATCTTTCCAGAACCGGACGTTTGAGCGGCGCAACTGCTCTCGTCGGCAACCTTTTGAGTATCAAACCGATCCTGCGCGGAAACAAAGACGGTTTTATTGTCCAGTACAAGAAATGCCGCGGAAGAAAAGCTGCGTTGAACGAGCTCGTCTCTCTCGTCTGTGACAATATCGTGGAACCGGAAAAACAGATCATCGGAATTGCACATGCCGATGCCTACGAAGACTCGCTCTATGTCATGGATAAAATTCAGAAAAAAATCTCTGTGCGGGAATTTATCAATACTTCTTACGATTTCTGTACCGGAAGCCATGTGGGTCCGGATACCATCGCCTTGTTCTTTATGGCAAAAGACAGAGAATTAGGGGCAGGCAAATAAGCCTGCCCTGACCAGCAATTATTCTCTATTTCATTTTTCACTACAGCGCCCTTTCCATGCACACAAACCGCATATCATAAAGACTACATTCCCCCACTTTCTCATATCCCAGATGCATATAAGCACGCATTGCCACCTCATGCCCTTCATGCACCAAAATATGAACAGATCTCTTTCCCTGTTTCCTCAGGACATTCATGGCATACGCCATCATCATCCTTGCCAGTTTTTTATTCTGATACTCTTTCCGGATACAGAGCCTTGCCAGTTCGGCACCCGGAAGCAACGTCTGATTCCAGCATTTTAAGCTGTCCACTGCCTCGTCTGCATCTATGGAGATCGACGCCAGCAGTTCCCCGTCTTCATTTTCCATCACAAAAAGCGCATTTCTGGAAAGATCGGATTCTATTGTGTCAATTCCAGGATAGTACTCATTCCAGCCTGCCGCTCCGCCGATCATGGAATGGTACAATTCTAAGATTTTCCCGGTATCTTCTTTTACAGCGGGGCGGATATAGCGCAAAAATGTGTAATCCGGAATTTTCAATGAATCCGCTGCCTGTGCAAAATACTTTTCTTCGATATGCGGCCAGCGCTTTGCTCCCATATCATTTTCTTCCTGCAGTTTCGCTGCCAGATTAACAAGTTCCGGTGTCAGATCTGTTCCAGTCAGTAAAATGTGCAGATTGTTATTTAAAAACCATGGCGCCATATCGTAAAGTCCCGATGTAAAAATATCCAGTATCACCTGATTGCTATCGTAAGGGATCCGCAAAAATTCCGGTTTCCATTCATTTTGACCGGACTCTAAGATGATGGCATGCGCGTATCCCGGATCTCCGATCGCAATTCCACAGGAACCGGTATTCATATAGGTTTTTCCCTGATATCTGCTGATACCCGGAAAATGTGTATGGGCTGCAAGCAGATAGTCAGTATCGATCTCTTCTAATACCTCTTTTGTGCGGTCACTGTCAAGCTGGAGCAGTTCTCTTGTATTGACCGGAGAACCGTGACAGCAGGTAAACGCCGGATATCCTTCCTTTTCATAACGAAACGTGATCGGAAGGCTCTCAAAAAAATCCAGATCTCTTTCCGTGAGCTGCCTGTAAGTATACAAAAGATTGCCGCTGGCGGAATTGGCTAGCCAGAATTTTTCTTCTTCCTCCTTCTCCCGGATCTTACGCTGTTCTATCATATATTCTTCCCGGTTTCCGCGCAGCACATGACATGGGAACTGTTCCATTAATTCATAAAGAAGTTCCATCGTCTGCCTTGCACCGGCGGTATCCGAAATAAAATCTCCCAGAAGCAGAAATTCCTCACATCCGGCATTTACCATATAGTCCACACATGCCCGGAATGCGATCTGGTTGCTGTGAATATCTGCAATTACTCCAACTTTCATTCCAAAGTATCTTTCCTTTCATTTAACCGCAATTCTTACATGTGAAAATCTGATTTTTCACACTACGGTCTGTCTAAACATTTTCTTCCTTGCAGACATCGACCCAGCCTTTTGCCCCGGCGATCTGCTCAAGTTCCGGGATCGTGAGTTTCACTGCACTGTGGTCATTTCCCGCTGCCGGATATACGATAGTAAATTTTTTCAGACTTTCGTCGAGATACACTTCCACACCATCGTTGATTCCAAACGGGCACACCCCGCCCGGCGCATGACCGATCACTTTCTCAACCGCATCAGACGGAATCATCTTCGCTTTCACATGAAATGTATCCTTGTATTTGCGGTTATCGACTTTCGCCGTTCCTTCCGTCAGAATCAGCACCGCCTGCTCTCCCTGTAAAAAGGACATCGTCTTTGCGATCATGCCCGGCTCCACCCCAAGTGCTTCCGCCGCCATCGCAACGGTTGCCGTGGAATCAGCCAGCTCGATCACATGATCCAAAAATCCTTTATTCTCCAAATATGCTTTCGCTTTTTCTAATGACATATAAATCCTCTTTTCTGTCCGTTTATATCTCATAGTCCATGCAGGATCTCACCGCCGTATACGGTCTGACTTTACTGTCTGCGACTGCCACATGTTTCGGATGTGTACTGTAAGTTTTTAATGCTTCCGCACTCTCAAATGTGGAATCTAGCATGACATCCACGGTTGAACTCGGCAGACAGTCGATGCGCACTTTGATTTCTGTCATTCCCGGGATCTGACCGGCAAGACCTTCTAATCCTTCCTTGATCCCTGCTTTGATCTGTTTTTTCTCCTCCTCTGAAAATTCCTCTTTCAGTTTCCATAAAATAATATGTTTTACCATTTTGTTTTTCCTTTCTTCAGGCGTTATAGACCTGATACCACTATTTTAATCCTCTTATTTATTTTTGCAATTACGGATCATCCTTCGTACCCGCAAAACTCAAATTTCCTCTTTGCCGCCGTTTTTTGTCCGGATCACAAAGAGAACCACACAAAGAAGCACGATGCAGATTGGAAGTGTCAGCCATACAATGGCGTCAAGTCCCACTGCCTTAAAAATACCGATCAGAAGATATCCAACCATACATACACTTCCCACAACAAGCACATACGGAAGCTGTGTCACCACATGGTTGACGTGTTCACAGTGACCGCCGGCAGATGCCATGATCGTCGTGTCGGAGATCGGTGAACAGTGGTCTCCGCAGACTGCACCCGCCAGACAGGATGCGATGGAGATAACCATCATCTGTCCTTCCGGGAATACCCCGATCACGATCGGGATCAGAATGCTGAATGTTCCCCAGGATGTTCCGGTTGCAAATGCCAGAAACGCAGCAACCAGGAAAATGATCATCGGAAGAAATCCCTGCATCGCAGATGCAGAATTTGCCACAAGATCTGCCACAAAATATTTTGCACCGAGCAGGTTTGTCATACCCGATAACGTCCACGCCATCGTAAGGATCAGAATCGGCGCGATCATGGACTGGAATCCCTCCGGGATACATTTTGCAAACTCTTCAAAGGACAGCACATCACGCATCATATAATAGATAAATGTAAATACCAGCGTGACCGCACCGCCAAGCACCAGTCCCACCGATGCATCCGAAGCTGCAAACGCATCGACAAAGGAAGCACCCTCAAAAAATCCACCGGTATAAACCATTGTCACAATACAGCTTGCGATGAGAACCGCAACCGGAAGAATCAGATCCAGCACATGTGCTTTCTCATTGATGACCTCTTCTTCATTTCCCTCATAAGGTCTTCCCGGCGTGGTAAACAGATCTCCTGCGATTGCATTCATCTCATGTTTTTTCATCGGTCCAAAGTCAACCCTGAGTACCGTCACAAGTAAAACCATGACCAGTGTCAGTATCGCATACAGGTTATACGGGATCGTCTGTAAAAATACAGCAAAACCGTTGATTCCGGAATCTTCCGGCACCGAGGATGTCACTGCCGCCGCCCACGAACTGATCGGCGCAATGATGCACACCGGAGCTGCAGTCGCATCAATGATATAGGATAATTTTGCACGGGATACTTTGTGCCGGTCTGTGACCGGACGCATCACACTTCCCACCGTAAGGCAGTTAAAATAATCATCTACAAAGATCAGCACTCCAAGGATCATAACGGAAATCTGCGCACCGATCCTTGTCTTAATATGCTTTGATGCCCATTTTCCAAACGCAGCAGAACCGCCCGCTTTGTTAAGCATCGAGACAAGAATTCCAAGCATGACTAAAAATACAAGGATACCCACATTCCAGGCGTCCGCAAGTTTATACACCATACCCCCGTCTTCCTGAAAGAAGATCGTGTTGATCATCAGTTCTAAATTAAAATTGGAATATAACAGTCCTCCGGTGATGATCCCGGCTAAAAGGGACGTATATACCTCTTTCGTGATGAGTGCCAGACCGATCGCAATGACCGGCGGCAGCAGCGCAAATACCGTCGCATATACACCGCACTGGTAATTTCCCGGATCTGTGATCACCCCGGATGTATTTGCCGTTACAAACAGTAATATCACGATCACTGCAAGAAAAATAAGCATTCCGATCTGTTTTCTTTTCATATGTTTCCTCCAAACATTACTGATTTTTTGTCTGTCAACAATCAATCAGAACTTTCCATATTTCTGTATTTCCATACGTTTTATAGTGTAGCGTTTCTTCTGCAATTTTTCAAACATTTTATGCATAATCATGCAATATTATAAAAGAGTATTACTGTTCACTCGTACCTCGTTCCAGTAACGGATTTTGCCGATGCTTCGCATTACAAATCGGCAAAATCTGCTGCCACCACTGTATCATACGGCATTTTCAGTTCAGAAAATGCCTGCCTGTGAACAGTAACAAAAGAGTATCATTCCACTGTGATCTGTGAAATGATACTCCCCCTCTTACATTGCCACTACGTCATCTGCGATCGCCATCGTAGATTTCCGATGCGATACCAGAAGAATTGTTTTATTTTCTTTTTCCCTGTCAAGACTTCTTAAAATGATTCCCTCATTTAAACTGTCGATATTGCTGGTCGGTTCATCCAAAAATATCATGTCCCCGTCATGTAAAAATGCACGCACAATACCGATGCGCTGACGCTCCCCGCCGGAGACAGAGTCTCCTAACTCCGCTAACTTCGTGTCATAGCCATCCGGCAGTGACAGGATAAATTCATGCAGTGCCGCTTTTTTTGCCGCTGCAACAACTTCTTCCCTGCTTGCATCCTCTTTTGCAACTTTGATGTTATTTTCGATCGTATCCTCAAACAGGAATGTCTCCTGTGTGACGTAGGAAATGCTGCTGCGCAGTGCCGCAGTCGAAATCTCACCGACATTCGTTTTTCCATAACGGATGTCTCCCTCCGATGTCTCATAAAAACGCATCAGAAGTTTTAAAAGGGTTGATTTGCCGCATCCGCTCTTTCCTAAGATTCCGTGGATCTTATGTTCGGCAAATACATGATCAAAGTTCTCTAATACTCCGTTTGGACTTTTTTTATACTCAGCCTGTATTTCCACTTTATCCTCTTTTGTAAACTCAGCCTGTGCTGCTTTTTGCCCCTCTTTTGTCAGCGCAGACTCATATGCAAAAGATACATGCTCACAGGATATATCACCTTCACACACTGTACTTCCGCCCAAAACATCTTCCACCAGTGGCTCTTCCTCTAAAATGTCCAACACACGGTTTCCACTCGCAAGTGTGTGCTGTAAGTTATTCGAAAGTGCGGAAAGTGCCGCCGTCGGACCAAAGGAACTGATCATTGCGATCACCGCGACCATTGCCTGATCCGCACTCACCGTCCCCTGCTCTGCAAAATGCCCGCAGACTGCTGCCATAAGGACACCCGCGATCAGGATCACTCCGTCAGTCACGATGCGCTGTGTATTTTCTGCCATCTTTAACTTCTGGTTTTTCTGCTCTAACTATTCTGTCTGGCTGTTCATTTCTCTCAGACGTTTTTCCTGCTGTCCATACTGCAAAATTTCATCCAGCCCATACAGGTTATCCAGAACGACAGTATTACGAAACCGTCTCTACCTCCTTTTTGCGTTTGTCCTGTATCTCTTTTGTTTCTGTTTTCATATCCACTTATCTTTTCAAATCTGCCCTCTCTGCTTTTATTCCTGACAACATTTCTGTCCGCAAAGTATCCCATCCGTTGTTTCTTTCTATTAGACTGAACTAACTTTGCCCCGTTAGTCTAACCTAATATATAAGTGCTTGTCAAGAAAAAACGGTTTCCATAAAGTAGAAAAGACGCAGATCCTTACCGGATCTGCGCCTTTTCATTTCTAATCATAGATCTGCCCGCGAAGCGTTGATCTATTGTTTTGTTTTACACTGTCTTCACACACTGTGAAAACTTCTGTTTTGCATTTTCTACTTTGTTTGCATCGGCATCCGGTGTCGGATAAAGCCCTCTCTGATGCATCATGTTAAACACATCTTCCTGGATGCAGTGTTCCTGCTCTAAACAGTGAAGGATCGCATCCCTCACACTGTCGTGCACACATTCATTTGCAAATGCATTATAGTTATTTGTTGCCGCCTTCTCAGCCGTGAGTGCATCGGCTAAGATCTCTTTGTCTGTATAAATCTGCTCAGTCATGATCTTCCTCCCTCTCTTATTCCTTAGCTTAACTGTGCATACAGGGAGTTAAAATGTCCCTGATGTTTCTGGGAAATCTCCGTAAATTTTGCACTGATTTCCTGATCCTCTGTGTGTTCTGCAAGCATCTGGAATTTTTTGATCAGAAGATCCTCCTCGGTCAGCAGATCATTTAACACGGATAACTCTTTTTCTGATAACTGGCTCATGTTCCACCTCCATATTTTAAATCTATCATCGGCATATCGTCTTGACATTGACTCGCCTAAACAATAGTGTGGTCAGAACCTGTCAGATTATGCATCTCATTTAAAGTAATCCATCACCAGTTATCAGCTCATCTAAAACAGCATACATCTGTTTAATATCTACCGGCTTACTTAAGTGGGCATTCATTCCTGCATCAAATGATTTTTTTACATCCTCCTCAAATACATTTGCGGTCATCGCAACAATCGGTACCGTTTTACTGTCCGAATGATCCGATTCACGGATACAGCGTGTGGCAGCAAGTCCATCCATGACCGGCATCCGGATATCCATCAGGATCACATCATAATATCCCGGTTCATGCTTCAAAAACTGTTCCACGCCCGCTTTTCCGTTCTCAGCGATATCCACCATAAAATTCTTATGTATCAGAATGTTTCTTGTAATTTCAATATTGATTTCATTATCTTCGACAAGCAATACCCTTTTCCCGGAAAAATCATATTCCTGATAAGTCGTCCGCTCTGTCCTCCGTCTGTCCTCTTTTGCAGTCTTTAATGGAACCGTCACGACAAACGCGGAGCCTTTTCCTTTCTCACTGTACACATCAATCTTACCGCCCATAAAATCAATAATATTTTTGGAAATGGTAAGTCCTAATCCGGTTCCACCGCTTAACGTCGTATTTCTGTCATCTTCCTGTGCAAATGCATCAAAAATGTGCGGCAGAAAATTCTGTTCCATACCGATTCCATTATCCCGGATCTCGAAACGGAAGATCGTTTCCTGTTCTCCTCTGGTAAAAAGCTCTATAATAAAAAATACGCTTCCCTCCGGCTGTGTATATTTTACAGCGTTTTCTAAAATCGCTGACAGCGCCTCATTTAATTTTTCACGGTCAAACAGATATTGATCCGCAAATGAACCACGTCTCTGTACAGAAAAAGAAATCTTCTTCTCCTGCGCCTTATCTGAAAACTCTTTCTCGATATGTGTGAGGAATGCTTCAAAATCCGTACTTTCCTCATGGAATGCAACACGGCCGCTCTCTAAGAGCGAAAGGTTTAAAATATCATCCATACAGGAACGCAGAAACTGTGCCGACATCTCAATCTTGTCAAAATTTTCCAGAACCTTTTTTTCATCGCCAAGATTTGCCCTGCTCAGATAGGAAAGTCCGATAATTGAATTAAGGGGCGTACGGATTTCATGGCTCATGCGCTCTAAAAATTCACTCTTGGAACGGTCCGCACGCTTTGCCGCCAGCATTGCATCATAAATCTCTCTCTGGCGATTCTGTTCTTCTTCATAATTATCCGTAACATCTCTGCGCACAAAAACAAGGGTCGTTTTTGTCTTGTCATAATAGTGGATATTCATTGATTTCCGACGGTATTCCCCGCCGCACAGCAAACGGTAATTGATGACCAGATGTTCTTTTTTCTGTAAATTTTCCTGCAGATGCTCCAGCCTAAACTCTCTTCCGCACCTCTCTCTGTCTTCCGGATGTACATACTCTGGAATTGCCATATCATTGACTTTCTGATAATCTCCATCTATTGGCGGCATAACATCCGCATCCTCATTGGTAACGATGGTATGCACCATCCCGTCTGCCAGATCTACATATGAAATAAAATCAATTTCTTCTTTTATAACGCTCTCCAAAATTGCCCGCTGTTTTTCCATAGTAATCCCCATTCTGTGCTACTCTGATTTTATGAAACCTGTTTTTTATTATAACAGTTTTATTTCCTGTTTTAAATAGAAAACCAAAATAAACTGTATCTAAAGTCCTATTTTTGTTACTATTCGTAATCTTCCAGAAAACTGTGAAGTCCCATACCTGTATGATATGCAATCACAGTATTTAAATTTACATTTTCCACACTTTTAAAGATATTTGCCGCAATTCCGGGATTTATGTTTTCAAATTCCTCCAGCAGACGTTTTACTTCTTCCTGCTGGTCTGAAAAGTCCTCTTTCGTTCCTGTTACCATTCCAAACTCCATATTCCATTCTTTCAGATCCTGCTTATGCACTAGATAAAACGGGCGGATAACCTCTATGCCGCCAAAGTCACGCTCCTTTTCTTTTGGCATCAGAGTACTGATTTCTCCCCTATACAGTACGCCCGTAAGTATCATTTCTATCACATCCTCATAGCAGTCTGCCACCGCTAACTTATTACAGCCGGAGTTTTTTACGTCATCCACAGAGTGGAGTTTTTGCACCGGAATACCAGTCTCTTCTGCAATCCGGATAAATTTCCCGTTATTCTCCTCTTCGAATGAAAAAAAATCCACCTCGAAATCAATCTTTCTGTGGCGTTTTATCTCCTGAAAACATTTTGCAAGGATCAGTCCATTCCCGCCCTGTGCAATACAGACTGCAACATGATCGCCGTCTTCCACTAACCGGTAGGTGTTGATTGCTCTTGCAAAACGTGAAAATATTGTCTTATGATATTTTTTGCGAAGACTAAACTCCGCTTCTTCTTTTCTTGTATCTCCCATGGAAACTCCATTCTTGTTTTTTTGCTGAAAATTCACTCTATAATAAATTGTACACGTTCAAACACACTGTCATCAGGAACAATAAACAATCGAATGCGCGTTCCCCAGACATTCCGGTGCCAAGAATCAGTATAATTTCTCCGCAGAGGGAAGTCAATTTCTAATATCAAAAAAAGAACTTCCCGGTCTGAAAAATTTTCATGACCGTTCCGTTCTTTTTCCGTTGTGCTAATAGCAAAAATAATGCCCACCAATTTTGACCTCCACATGTTCCGTCAGCGGAAATGTGGAAAAATACATTGTATCATCTCTTAATATTCTGGTTTTTCCGTCCAGCACCTGCTGGATGGAGTCATATTCCTTCTGTGTCGGTTTTGCCCTGTCCCTGTTTTTAAAAGAACAGAACTGTACCGGATTTTTCTGGCTTAAAACCTCATAAAGTGTATCCGGATACACATCACTTCTCATACGGTTAAACACAACCTCCACAACCGCCTGCTGTCCTTTCACCGGTTCTCCCTGTGATTCTAACCAGACGATCCTGGCAAGCAGCTCTGTTTCATCCGGCGATAAAGTGATATGCCAGCGGTTTTCCGGTGTGGCCGGTGCCGCCTGAGTCTCCTGCACGATTTGTGCATCCTGCTCTGCCGGAGCTTCCTGCACTGTTTGTGCATTCTGCTCTGCCGGAGTTTCCTGCACCGCCTGTGCAGTTTCCTCCATCTGTGTTTCTTTTGTGGTTCTTATTTTTTCCTGCATCAGATCATCATCATATGCAGATGTTACTATCATACTTTCTTCTTTTTCGATTCCTGTTTTTTCATCTGATTCTGGCGTAAATGAATGTGCAAAACGTATCGATCCTGCTGCAAGTCCCTCCATTGCCGGAACTTCTTTGATCTTTACGTCTTCTTTCATGTTGGATGCTGCAGTCAGACTGACGATAAAACTAAACAGCACTGCCGCGCCCAATATTCTCTTTCTCATTTTGCTCCTTTCCTCAAGAATGATACATATATGTCAACATGACGAATGCCGTCATTTGATACAGGCACATATCATACTTAGGTTATATCCAAAAGTCAAATTTTTTATACATGTTTTCCCGAAAAAAAATTTGCTTATTTTTACTCAATTTTTTGATATGTGTCCTGTTTTTTATCAGCCATTCATCCATCCGAAATTATGTTCGAATAAGGTAGAACTGACCAGGTAAACAAAAAAACACCCGTTTTTTCGGATGTTTTTTGAAATAATTGCCAAATTTATTACTACGTTTTTCGGATGTTTTTTATAAAAAACAATCTTTTTATCTTCGATAAGCACATTCTTTATTGCTGCAGAATGCACAGATTCCGGTATGTTTGTCACCACATTTTTCTGTTTCAGCAGCATTCCATTTTACTCCTGCACCGGAACTTTTCCCGGATTTTTCCCGGAAATTCCGCTTAGATTCCACTTTCAGACTTCCACCGGAAAGTTCCGCTAAAAACATCACGCTTTTTTTGGGTTCCATGCAGTATGCCTGATTGCAGGTAATCCGATTCTGTCCCATCTCTGCTAAAAGCTGTGCCATTTTTTCAAAAGGAAGCCCCTCCTCCGAGCCAAAAAAATGATAAGATTCAAGGCGCTGTTTCAAATGTGCCTCTGCCCACCTCTGAAACATGTCATATCCTTTCCGCAAAAGCTCCCAGCAGATCGTCTCAACTGCATATGCTTCTCTTAAACGCTCTGTGCTGCTATAACGGTTCTCGAGCTCATCTACCCTGCTCCCCAGCGTAAATATCCCGATTGCATAATTTTCTTCTCTGCACAGATTCAGGATCTGTTCACACTGACGCCTCGTCATGCAGTAAAATCCTTCCTCCCCGGCAAGGCATTCGCGCAGTTCCCCTGCAACTTCCTTTAGCATTTCCATATCTTTTTGCTCATAATGGTAATGCTTTAAAATTTCCACAAGGAAATCGTGTGTCAGTTCGTTTTTTAAATTAGTATGAATAAATTTCTCTTCTGTCACTTATTTTTCCGTCTCTGCTTTCTTTTTTAAAAACTGCATGATAATATCATAATTTTCCGCTTCGTGGGGAAATGTGCAGTGCATGCAGGATTTAATGACTCTGCCCTTACTGTTAATATATTCCGGATTGCCCGGACAGTGTTCTCTCTCATACAGCGGACAAAAACAGAACAGGCAGTTCATCTCATCATTTTCCACCTCATGACACGGATAATATTTACATGCCCTGTTTTCAAAATAACGATAGGAATTTTCCAAGGTCAATGCTCCTTTACGATCACAATGGTAAGATAACCGGAGGTATCATCTAACTTTTCCACCTCTGTGGTTATTTTTTCATTCATCATACCACAGTTTTCTACCGAATACACTTCCAGTCTGCTATCTTTTTGCTGTTTTTGCAGCATCTGCTTTAATTCTCCTAATTTCTTCCCGGACTTCATATAAATTCTGGTTCCGGAAAATTCTGCTGTTTTTCCTATCTCATAGGATGCCGGTATCACATGGATCTCTTCTTTATTGTCCGCTAACGATATTCCAAGTGCCCCCGCCGCCGCACAAAAAGACGGGACTCCGTTTACGATATGTGCCTCATAGCCGCCTTTTACCACACGTTTATGGATATACTGGTAAGTGGAGTAAACCGTCGGATCTCCGATCGTCAAAAAAGCCACCTGTCTGCCGTTATCTAACAATTTTTTTATCTCAAGACAGATCTGCTCATGCGCCGCAGTAAGTCTGCTCTCATCCTTTGTCATCGGAAAGGGCATACATATCAATTCTTTTTCTGCAATTTTCCCACATGCCTCTTTCATGATTCCGTAGGCGATGCAGTCCTCTTTGCTTTTTGCCGGGAGTATCACGGTATCGCACTCTCCAACGATCCGTACCGCTTTTAATGTGACCAGCTCCGGGTCACCAGGTCCGACGCCGATTCCGTAGAGTATCCCTGTTTTTTCTGTATTTTTCACGGTTGTATTCCCCTGTTTTTACTTAAATTCTGTTCCTGTGTTTTCACTTCATATTTTTTGTATTTCACAACAATTTATTTATCCTGCTGCATTAAAATGCTTCCTTAGCTATTTACTTCTGACCTGTCCGCATAATTTTTTGCTTTTTTTACAAAATTTTCCGCAAATTGCGGCGCAGATGGATAATAAAGATGCGGAAATCCCACAAAGCATGAATTTTTATCAAAAACACAGTCATATTTTTTCCCACTTACCGGTTTTAATGCCACACAGTCATCACCGTTTGCGGTACTGTCGAAATAATGAAATTCATGCCCTTTTATGCTGCCATTTTCCGGCAGAAAGTTTGATTCTTTTTCCGTAAGTTCGATGTACCCGAAACGAACCAGTTTCCCTGTGTAAAAGCAGTCTCCCGGCACAACGCCTGCCATCTCATAAACATGATGCTCTGTATCTTCCATCGTCTGATGCAGATACATAAATCCGCCACACTCAGCAACGATCGGCATCGCGAGTTCCGCCTTTTCCCTGATATCCGCAAGCATCGTCTTATTTTCAGATAATTCTTTCGCATAGAGT
>PPYF01621489.1_pt1 | contig 14571 bp, 9 predicted proteins | sample 1559871 | NCBI WGS metagenome assembly PPYF01 (sample SAMN08240021, study PRJNA423297) | Human gut metagenome, whole genome shotgun sequencing project. | reverse complement strand
TTTTTGAAAACAGAATCCAGATATAAGAGAACTTATAACTGAATCCCGTTTACATTTACACAAAATTGTAGACAGTGCCGCAAAAGCCTCCATCAATAACTATCTTTCTCATTATCCTCAAATCAAAAAGTGGTATCTTTTTGATCATTATAACTGTACTTGTTCCCAACACGATGATAAAACAATATATCATTCCGGACAGGAACTGAATAAAGAACATTTTCTTTCTGCCCTTCAGGACGGAGGCGACTCCGGACTTAATCACTTCCATGTAGTATACCACATGGATCATAGCCATCCTCGCGCTTTGGGAACATCATCCATAGATAAACATGAAAGTATTTATATTCAGGATGTAGACAATCTGAGGAACAAAGATTTTTTGCAAATTTTCATATCCGGAGGGTGTATGCCTGCTAAATTCGACGAAGATTGTATTGCAGAACATTTTATTAATACACCAAATGGAGGTGCCGTTGCCTTTATCGGGAATTCATGTTTTGGTGTTTCTGACGAAGACTATCAGTATAAGGATTTTTTAAATGGTTTATATAAAGAACAAATTACATCTATTGGTTGTTTATTAAGTTTAATGATAGAAGAAAGCAATCAACAATATAATGGAGGCTATGTTCTAAGTCTACCTGACTACTACCGCCTCCACCTTTTAGGCGACCCGGAAATGCCGGCATGGTCTGCCGTGCCCCAAAAGTTAGAAGTAAACGTGACCCCCACGCAAATAGAAGCCGGAACAAACACCATCACAGTGCAAATCACAAATCTTCCGGCAGGGGAAGAAGCCACAGTTTGCCTGATGAAAGACGCAGAAGCATACACCGTGGTAACGATAAACGACACGAAACCGCACAGTTTCACTTTCAGCCCGAAGACTTCGGGAGAAATGAAAGTAACGGTCACGGCACGTAATTTCATTCCCTTTGAGAAATCGATTCCGGTTTCACGACCGACAGAAAATCTGATTACGATAGCAGAAATCCGAAACTTTTCGGGCACTTTAAGGGCTGGGGGAACGGCGAATCTGGATATCTGCCTGAAGAATGACGGAAAAGACAGGGCTTTCGACGTGACGGCAAAGTTATCCACATCTTCCCCTTACATCACGATGATTAACGACTCCGTATATTATGGGGAGGTAAGCGGGACGTATTATCCGGTACCGGGACAAACACAATTCAGCTTCAAGATTGCCGAGGATGCCCCGGAAATAGGACGCTATGAATGGAATGCCGTATGCTTCTGCCTGACCATCAACAGGCGAGGGACGGATGCCGTGAATGTGGATACGTTCAAGGTGGATTTGAAACAGAACAAGCAAAAACTGTTCCGTATTATGATCCGAAGGACTTCCGATGGGGATTTGATTCCCGAAGCAGGGGAAAAAGTAACCTTGTCCGTAGCCAAACGTACAGAAGGCATAACTTCGGACATGACATGTTCCGTCGTTTCTTTAGACACTACGACAGCCACGGTAAACAAAAGAAATGCCACGAGCACCACAGCCTTTATAAATATATCCAACAAATACAAGACGGGGAATCCCATCCCTTTAAAAATCGTGCTTTACACGGCAGGCGTGGCACAAGACAGTGTCATAACGGACATCGCGGAAAAAGCCGTTCCCATAGACCTGTCCAAAGTACATACAGAATTGGGAAACAACTCCATCAGCCTGTATTGGGACAAGATGGGAAGTGAAGAACTGTACAATATATACCGGAGCGACCGGGAAGATGGAGGCTTTGTGCTACAGAACAAATATCCCGTGTCGACTCGTTATTATAAGGATGAGGGATTAGACCCTTTGACCACATATTATTACAAGTTAAACACATTGACTTCCGGCTATATAGAGGGGGAGAAGTCCGAAGCCGTCAGGGCGTGGACCATTTACCCCACCATGGGCATGTTCCCGCTTTCCATGGGGAAAAGCCTGCATTACACTTGTGAGGCGCACACGGCTGATTTCGACTATGACGGCCAGAAGGAGATATTCCTCACGGGATACACGGACGAGGGTACAGAAGGAATGGTGGTGGCTATCCGTCCGGACGGCACAGAGCCTTACGACCTCGATGGAAACGCCACTTCGTACAGCGGTTATGCCGAAATCCCATGGAAAACGGAAGCCACTCCGGTGGTGGCCGACCTGTTGGGAAATGGGGAGCAATACATTATCTCATTGACTCGCAATTATAATAAGTGCGATGACTACGTAACATGTTATTCTTCATTAGACAAAGACGGAGACAAATTGCCTGACATGCTTTGGAGGACAAACATAGGAATGATGTCTTGCTACCGTCCACCTGTCGTGACAGACGTGGATGCACCAGACGGAAAAGGTGAAAAGGAAATTGTATTCAGAAGTGAATTCGAAAAGAAGCCTATCGTTATCATGGATGCCCATGGGAACATAAAGGCAAGTTTCGGCAATCTGTCAGGCGACTTTTTCGGAGAACCGGCCGTAGCCGACCTCGACGGTGACGGCTACAAGGAAATCATTTGCGGCTCTAGCGACGGACATGTATACGTATGGCAGCATGACGGTAAGCCTTATCTCCGTTCCCCGTTCTTCTCCCGTCCGGGACAGATGCTGAACTGCTCCCCCACGGTTTGCGATTTGGACGGCGACGGTGAGAAAGAAATACTCGTCACTACGAGAAACACTAATTTGAGTTACATTTACGCCATCAGACAAGACGGTTCTTGCGTAGGGAATTTCGACAGTAATGCTTCCACTCCTGCTTGTATCCCTTATGTAAGCAACGGCATAGAGCATCCTTTGAGTGTGGGAGATGTGAACGGCGACGGCCGATTGGAGGTCGTGGCGTTAGGATATGATTGCGTCCGAATATGGTCTGATGCCGGCGAATTGTTAATAAACCGTTCTCTGCCGGGCTTGTTGACAGAATCTTATATCAACCTTACTTGTCCCCTTTTGGCTGACGTGGATGGCGACGATGCCATTGACATCGTGTTCCATCAGGACAATTTGATATATGCCCTGCATAATGACGGTACGGACATAACAGGGTTTCCTTTATCCACTGCGGACAAGATGGACAATGGCGTTTGCGTGTCGGACGTGGATGGTGACGGAAAAAACGAAATCATTGCGGCCGACAAAAGCGGCAATATCTATGCTTGGAAAACGAACGGTAAATCTACAGCCATAGAATGGGGCCGTTCCCGTTTCGACACGGGATTCACGGGGGAATACGTCCCACATTATGAAGACCCGAAAGTGCTCACCGCATCCACCGAATGGGGAGGGGGTACGTTCACCAACGACATCATCGTACGCTCCGGCACGTTCAAAATCCCATCGGGCAAGACCTTGCAGATGCGTGACGGATACCGGATTTATGTGCTCGAAGGCGGAACATTGGAGGTGGATGGCGGCACCATCCAAAATGCCGATGTATTGGTGAAATCCGGAGGTACGCTGAATATTAAAAACAACGGTGGCATACACCTCAACCGGTACGGAAAACTCGATGCCGAGAAAGGTGCGACCGTGAACGCCTTGTACGGAGAAGTGCAAACCGCCCGTTAACTTTCAAGCCGATATGGGGCTGTGCGAAGATTGGAAAATGCGCCGGCTCCATATCGGCTTTTGAAAAAAACATATCATTCCTTTCCTCTTTTTACCTGCATATTAAGATTCTTTGCGTATCTTTGTACAAACGAAGAAAGGATGAACGTCATTGATTTGATTCAGAACCATAAAGGAACGGCTTTTTCTTTCGAAGTACTGCCTCCGTTGAAAGGAGCAGGCATAGACCGGTTGTTCCATACCATAGATACGCTCAGGGAGTTCAACCCGGCGTATATCAACATTACCAACCACCGCAGCGAGTATGTGTACAAGGACTTAGGGGGGGGCATCATGCAACGCCTCCGCATCCGCCGCCGTCCCGGCACCATAGCCGTAGCGGCAGCCATCCAAAGGCATTACGACATACATGTCGTGCCCCACATCCTATGTAGCGGATATACCCGTGAGGATACGGAGTACATGTTGCTCGACCTGCAATTCCTGGGCATCAGCGACTTGTTGGTGCTGCGCGGCGACAAAGCCAAGGAAGACTCGGCCTTCCGTCCCACGGGTGACGGTTATTCGCATGCCACGGAACTCATCGGACACATCAACCGTTTCAATGAAGGTTTCTTTGTCGACGGTTCGCCTATCAAGTCTCCCGGCACGTCGTTTTCATACGGCGTAGCCTGCTACCCGGAAAAACATGAGGAAGCGCCCAATCCGGAAGCCGACTTGGCCGTGCTCAAGCAGAAAGCCGACATGGGTGCTGCATACGCCGTCACCCAGTTGTTCTACGACAACGCGAAGTATTTCGACTTCGTGGACCGTGCACGCCGGGCCGGCATCACCATCCCCATCATCCCGGGTATCAAGCCCTTTGCCAAACTGTCGCAACTCAACGTAGTACCTAAAACGTTCCATTGCGACCTGCCCCAAACTCTGGCTTTGGAAATAGGAAAATGCAAAACGGACGAAGAAGCCAAACAAGTGGGGATAGAGTGGACGGTGGAACAATGCCGCGAGCTGATCAGTCACGGCGTGCCGAGCATCCATTTCTATACCGTTTCGGCCGTGGACAGTATCCGCGAAATCGCACGCCAAATCTACTAAAGCCATGTTCAGCCGGGTTGTAGGACAAACAGACATCAAAGAACGCCTCCTTCAGGAAGCGCAAGCCGGACGCGTGCCGCATGCCCTGCTCCTGAGCGGCTCTTCGGGATGCGGAAAGCTGGCTTTAGCCGTGTCGTATGCCCAATACCTGCTGTGTCACCGTCCGGGGGCGCACGATGCCTGCGGAGAATGCCCGTCATGCCGGACTTTCACGCATTTCGTACACCCAGACCTCCATTTCGTCTTCCCCATCATCAAATACAAAACAGCGGAAAGTTCCGTATGCGACGTGTATATAGACGCATGGCGCAAACGGCTGCAAGCCGGGCTTTATTTCGACTTGAACGACTGGTTGGGCGACATGAAGGCTGAAAACCAACAAGCACTCATCTATGCGGCCGAAGCCGCCCAGATACAGCGGAAACTGGCACTTAAATCCACCTTGGGCGGACGTAAGGCCATGATTGTCTGGATGCCGGAGAAAATGAATGCGGAATGCGCCAACAAGTTGCTCAAACTCATCGAAGAACCGCCTGAACAAACGAATTTCCTTTTGGTGAGCGACGAGCCGGAGAAAATTCTGCCCACCATCCTGAGCCGTACCCAACAAATCGAGGTAAAGGGCATCGACCACGAAAGTTTGGTGGAAGCCCTCCGCAAAACCCATCCCACGGAGGACGTGGAAGCTCTCGCACGCAATGCCAGAGGCAGCTATACCGCAGCACTGAAAAGTCTAGATGCAAGCCGGGACAACTTGCTCTTCTTCGACCTTTTCGTCATGCTGATGCGGTTGAGCTATCAACGCAAGATCAAGGATATGCGGAAATGGAGCGAACAGATTGCCGGCATGGGGCGGGAAAGACAAAAGAACTTCCTGACGTACTGCCAACGGTTGGTGCGCGAAAACTTCATCTATAACTTCCGCAGGCCGGAACTGAACTACCTGACGGCACAGGAAGGGGATTTCGCCAAAAACTTCGCACGTTTCGTCAATGAGCGGAACGTCATCAAAATCATGGACGAACTGAGCGACGCACAACGGGACATAGAGCAAAATGTCAACCCACGAATCGTATTTTTCGACTTTGCTCTGAAGATGATTGTGCTGCTCATACAATAATATATATCAAAAACCGACAACGAATGGAGGAAAAATTCAAACTGAACGGGCCGTGCCGGGGACTTTGCGCCAAAGGTTGCGGACGACAAAATAAACAACTGAATACGTACGATTACCTGGCAGACATCCCGGGTAACGCAGAAGCCACCGACCTCGTGGAGGTGCAGTTCAAGAACACGCGCAAGGGATATTACCACAACAGCAACCGTCTGCCGTTGGAAAAAGGCGACATCGTGGCCGTGGAAGCCACTCCGGGACACGACATCGGTGTGGTCACCCTCACCGGACGCCTCGTCCCCCTTCAAATCAAGAAGGCCAACCTGAAATCGGAACAGGAAATCAAACGGGTGTACCGCAAAGCCAAACCGGTTGACATGGAAAAGTACGAAGAAGCCAAAAGCCGTGAGCACGACACCATGATACGTTCGCGCCAGATAGCCAAGGAATTGGGACTGCAAATGAAAATCGGCGATGTGGAATACCAAGGCGACGGGAACAAAGCCATTTTCTACTATATCGCGGACGGACGCGTGGACTTCCGCCAGCTCATCAAGGTATTGGCCGAGACTTTCCGCGTACGCATCGAGATGAAACAAATCGGTGCACGGCAGGAGGCCGGGCGCATCGGCGGTATCGGCCCGTGCGGACGGGAATTGTGTTGTGCCACATGGATGAAGAACTTCGTTTCCGTCTCCACCGGAGCAGCCCGCTATCAGGACATTTCCCTGAACCCGCAGAAGCTGGCCGGACAATGTGCCAAACTGAAATGTTGCATGAACTATGAGGTGGACACTTACGTGGAAGCCGGAAAACGTTTGCCGAGCAAGGAAATCACTTTGCAAACCCAAGATGCCGAATATTATTTCTTCAAAGCCGACATCCTGGCCGGATTAGTCACCTATTCCACCGACAAGCATTTGGCTGCCAACTTAGTCACCCTCACTACCGCAAGAGTTTTTGAAATCATCAACATGAACCGCCGGGGCGAGAAGCCTCAACGTTTGGAAAGCGGGGAAACAGCAGAACCGGCCAAACCGGCTGACCTCGTTGAACAGGAGAGCCTGACACGGTTCGACAAGAGACGGAAAAACAAAGGCAAACGCAAAGACAACGGTAATCCTCGCGGCTCACAATCTTCCAAAGAGACACAAGGCGCGGAACGTCGGGAAGAGAATGCCGGCAAAGACCGCCGTAACCGAAACCGCGGACGGGACAACAAAGAATACAAAGGCGAACAGGGCGGCAACCGCGAGAACCGCCCCGGCAAGGATAAACGCAAACGGGACAGGGACAATCGCTCGGAAAAAGCTGTTAAGCCCGCCCCAAACACACCGGCCGAAAAGACGGAATAGTCATGACCATTCTTCGCACTCCAACGTTCATTGCAGCCGTAAGCATCCTTTTGTCGCTTACGGGCTGCAATGAGCATGTAATCTATCATTCATACCGCCACGTTCCCGAACAAGGATGGAACAGCCGGGATACCTTCACATTCGACATCGATACCGTGCGGACAGCAGCGACCTATCAGTTCGCATTGGGATTGCGTTCGACCGATTCATATCCGTACACCGTTATCTGGCTGGCAGTGGAACGGGAGTTTTCTCATCCGGACACTCTGCATCGTGACACGGTGAAATGCCAGTTGATGGATTCTGTCACCCATCGTATGGGCAAAGGTATCTATATGTACCAATACGACGTGCCGCTTCCTCCCATGACATTGCACCGCGGACAAACCGGACAAGTCCGTATCATACATCTCATGCAACGGGAAGTCCTTCCGGGCATACACGATGTGGGAGTCCTCATCAGCCGCTAAAGCCTTAATCCCTCTTGGCCAGATTGCGTCCGGCATCTATACGCAGGAATACGAACAACAAGATGGTGAAGCCCCACAAGGATGAACCTCCGTAACTGAAGAACGGCAACGGAATACCGATAACCGGCGTAAGTCCCAACACCATTCCCACGTTGATAAACACATGGAACAGGAAAACACTCATCACACAATAGCCATAGATACGCCCAAAGGCAAAGGGTTGGCGCTCGGCCAAGTGAATCAAGCGGAGAATGAGCACCAGGAACAACACCAAGACTCCGGCCGCACCCCAGAACCCTTCTTCTTCCCCGACCGTACAGAAAATGAAATCGGTATCCTGTTCCGGCACATACTTCAGCTTGGTTTGCGTTCCGTTCAGGAAGCCTTTTCCTCGTAATCCTCCGGATCCGATGGCAATCTTGGCCTGATTGACATTGTAACCGGCACCCGAAGGATCGTCCTCCAGGCCCAAAAGCACGTTGATACGTACCCTTTGGTGGGGTTCCATCACACTGTTCAGCACGTAATCGGCCGAATAAAAGAAAGCCATGGAACCCAAGGCAAACAAGGCAATATAAAAGTAACGCGTGACACGCTCGCTCAAAGCCACATAGCATAAATACAAGATCATGGCCACGCATACCGTAATCAAAATCCAGGTGATGTCGAAGGGAATGACAAAGCCGGAAAAACCAAGAGCCAATGCTATCACGCCCACACCATAAAACAGGATATTCCGTTCCACCGACACCTTGTCACAATAGACATGCACCATACCGATCGTAAAAAGAATCACCATCATCAACACCAGAAATTCTCCGGCGCTGGTGGGGATATGCCCTAACATGACGTGCTCGAAACGTACGCCCACCACAAAGTAAGCCACAGCCGACACCCCGGTAAAAAGCACGGCACCGGGCATCCCCTCCCGATAAAGCATCAGGAAAAAGGCCAGATAGACCAAAGCCGAACCGGTCTCCCGCTGCAAAATAATCAGGACGATAGGCACGACAATAATGGCCAACGTCACCAAAAAGTCTTTCCACCGCGAAATATTATATCCGTAAGCAGACATGAATTTGGCCAAAGCCAATGCCGTGGCACATTTGGCAAACTCGGCAGACTGCAAACTGAAAGGTCCTATCTTTATCCACGAATGGGAGCCCTTGATGTCTCGTGCCAAAAAAGGTGTGACAAACAGCAAGACAAGCAACAGGGCATAAATGACGTATGCAAAGGTATCGTACAACTTCCCGTCGAGCATCAAAAGGATAAAGCCCAATGCCAACGAAGTGCCTATCCAGATAATCTGCATCCCCGAACGGGAATCGAATGAAAAGATGTTCCCCTCCATGTCAAAATCGTAGCTGGCTCCGCAAATGCTGATCCAACCGAACGCCAGCAAGGCCATATATATAAGGATGGTCCACCAATCCAATGAACGCCACACGCCTTTTTCCTTTTCATCTATCCGCCGTACCATAACCGATATGTCTTTGTTGATACATCTCCGCCAATTTCTCGCTTTCGGGCGAGAGTTTGCCGTTCAAATACTGTTCCATCATCAATGCCCCGAGAGGCACACCGTAGTCTGCCCCCCAACCGCCGTTCTCCACATACACGGCAATGGCTATCTTAGGGTCGTTCATCGGGGCGAATCCCATAAACACGGAATGGTCGTGTCCACGGTTCTGTGCCGTACCCGTCTTGCCGCAGACTTCTATACCGGGAATATTGGCTTTACGGCAAGTCCCGGCCAATACGGCCCTCCGCATCCCCTGTACCACCGTTTCGTAATGCCGGGCTTCCACCTTCGTGTATCTCCGCCGGGTGTAAAGCGTGTCTATCTGCTCGTCTTGTATCTGTTTCACCACGTGCGGCGTGATAAAGTATCCCCTGTTGGCTATTGTCGCACCGAGATTGGCGATTTGCAAAGGAGTGGCGTTCACTTCGCCCTGCCCGATGGAAATACTGATTACGGTCAACCCGTTCCATGAACCACGATAAGCCTTGTCATAAAAAGGGGCATTCGGAATCAATCCCCGTTTCTCTCCCGGCAGGTCGATACCGAGCTTATACCCGAACCCCATCGACACCATATAGTCTTTCCACACCGTCATGGCCTCCTGCACATTCTTGTATTTCGTCCGGTTGCCGAACATGTAATAGAGTCCCCAACAAAAATAAGCATTGCAGGAAGTTCCTATGGCCGGAACCAACTTGGCCGGTGCCGCATGTCCATGGCATCCCACTTTCAGTCCGCGATAAATAAACCCGTGATAACAAGGGTAAGCCGTCTCGGGAGTGATGATGCCTTCCTGAAGGAAAGTCAACGCCTGCGTGGTCTTGAATGTGGAGCCGGGAGGATACTGCCCCATGATGGAACGGTTCAGCAAGGGTTTCAGCGGATTACGGCTCAAAGCCAAATGGTTCTTTCCACGCTGCCGGCCCACCATCATACGGGGATCGTAAGTAGGCGAAGACACCATGCACAACACCTCGCCGGTAGAAGGTTCTATGGCCACGATACTGCCCAGCTTGCCTTCCATCAGACGCTCGCCGAGCGCCTGCAATTCCAAATCGAGCCCCAAAGTCAGGTTCTTGCCGGGCACGGTTTTGGTATCCAGCTTTCCGTCCATATATCGCCCTTTGATACGCCCCCGGGCATCACGCAAAAGTATTTGTATCCCCTTTTCGCCCCTCAACTGCTTCTCGTAGGAACGTTCCACGCCTTGCTTGCCGATGAAATCACCATTCTGATAATACTCATCTTCTTCCACATCCGCAGGCGACACCTCACCGATGTCCCCCAAGACCAATGCGGCATACGGGGATTGGTATTGACGGATGGAACGACGCTGCACATAAAAACCGGGAAAACGGAACAGCTTTTCCTGAAACACGCAGAACTCCTCGGAAGACAACTGACTCATGAAAAGCTGCTGGGTGTAACGTGAATAACCGGGATTGCGGTGCCGGTCCTTGATTTCGTCCATCCGCTTGATATAATATTCCTTGGTTATTCCGAGGCTCGCACACAAATCCAACGTGTCCACCCCCTGCTGCTCGTTCATGACCACCATAATGTCATACGAAGGTTGGTTGTAGACCAACAACTTCCCGTTGCGGTCGGTGATGACTCCCCGTGAAGGATATTGGATTTTCTTTAGGAAAGCATTGGAGTCGGCATTCTTCTTGTAATCGTCGCTCATGATTTGCAATGTGAAAAGCCGGACAATATAAATGAGGACGATGCCCGTAGCCACCGCCCCTATTACATATTTACGCTTTTCCCTATTATAATCAGCCATCCCTTCTGTCCGAAACTTCCAACTATTTATTACCGCGCATCCTCTCCAATACCAATATCAGCACAATGGAAAGCGCACTGCTGCCCAAGTAAGTATAAAGCATGTCCAAAGCACTGAAGAAAGAAAAGATTTCAAGCATCATCACGGACGCCTGCTGCAACAGTACAAGCAACGTCACATACCAAATGTAATTCCATCCTCCCAACGTCCGGTAGCCCGGCACCATGTCTTCCAGACAGTCTTTGGGCGTAAACAACCGCAAAAGTGGCGGAGCACACAAGGCCGTCAAAGTCATGGACGCAGCCCCCAAACCCGGCGTTTCGGAAAAGAAATCGGCTCCGAGCCCGACTGCAAATCCCCACAACAGCCACGCATAACGCGAGGTGTTCAACGGCTGGAGACAAAGGATATACACATATATGACAGGAGTAGCATAACCGAAAAAGTGGATATGGTTGAATACCAATCCCTGAAAAACCAGCAAAATGAATGCCCACAACAATCTACTGAAAAAACTCTGCATCATACATCGGCCTTATTTTTCTGATTCTATCTTTTGCTGCAAACTGTCTATCTCCACCCGATTGGGCGTCGTAAGCACACACACGTCTCTCAACCGGGCAAAGTCCGTACTCAAATTCACCTGTAACTTATAAGAAAGCCCGTCTTCCGAATTTTCCACCTTCGTCACCTTGCCGACAAACAGCCCTGCCGGAAAAACCGCAGAGAAACCGCTGGTCTCTACCGTCATGCCTTCTTTCAGGCGGGCATGGCGGGGTATATCGCCCAGAGAGGCATACAAAGGATGCCGACCGTCCCAACGCAAATAACCGAAATAATCGGTTCCCCGCAAACAACAACTGATATTCGACTTGCTGTTCAACAGCGGCATGACAATCGCATAATGGGGCGAAGTCAGATAGACTATCCCCACAATGCCCGTACCGCACACGACCCCCATCTCGGGTTTCACGCCATCCTGCTCTCCTTTATTGATGGTCAGGTAATTATTATGCTTGTTCACACTGTTGCTTACCACCTCGGCAGGCACCATGCCGAAACCGTCCAACAGTTCCCTCTGACGCATTTCCGTATAGGTGGAATCGTGTTCCGCACGGTCCAACAACTCCGTCAGTGCCCTGACCCGCTGCTCCAACACCAGATTCTTCCGCATCAGGTCTTTGTTCCGTTCACCCAAAGCAATATAGGACAGGAAATCCGACTCCCACTCCAACACGCGTCCGGAAACGGTATTGGCAGAAGTGAACCATACACTTCCCTGATAAAGATTGAAACGAAAGAGCAGCAAAAGGCTACCTCCTTCCAACAGGATGAAAAGGAGCCAATAGCTATATTTCTTCAGAAAATCGAATAAGCCCTGCACGGGTTACATCAAAAAAGAAAAGTTGTTCACGTTCTTCAATGCTATACCGGTGCCTTTGGCCACACTGTGCAGCGGATCTTCGGCGATGTGGAACGGAATGTTGATCTTGTCGGTCAACCGTTTGTCCAAACCACGCAACAAAGCTCCTCCACCCGTCAGGTAAATACCGTTGTGCACGATGTCGGCATACAATTCCGGCGGCGTATTCTCCAACGCGCTCAAGACAGCCGTCTCGATACGGGCGATACTCTTCTCCATGCAGTGCGCCACCTCCTGATAACACACCGGGACCTCCATCGGCAGGGCCGTAATACGGTTCGGTCCATACACGATATAATCCTCCGGAGCGTCCTCGCCCAATTCCGTCAACGCTGCTCCCACGTGAATCTTGATACGTTCGGCCATACGCTCGCTCACCCTCACATTATGCTGGCGGCTCATGTATTCCTGGATGTCGGCCGTAAGGTCGTCCCCCGCGATGCGGATGGAATTATTCGACACGATACCGCCCAAGGAGATTACGGCGATTTCGGTGGAACCTCCGCCGATGTCCACTATCATGTTACCTTGGGGAGCCTCCACGTCGATTCCTATGCCGATGGCGGCCGCCATCGGTTCATAAATCAGATACACGTCCCGTCCCCCGGCATGTTCCGCCGAATCCCGTACGGCACGCAGCTCCACTTCCGTAGAACCGGAAGGAACACCTATCACCATGCGCAAGGAAGGAGAAAACAGACGGCTGCCCGTATGCACCATCTTGATGAGCCCGCGCATCAACTGTTCGCAGGCATAAAAGTCAGCGATGACTCCTTCGCGCAAAGGCCGTACCGTGCGGATATTGTCATGCGTCTTTTCATACATCAACTTGGCCTTCTCTCCCACGGCGATCATTTTGTCCGTACGCCGGTCTAATGCCACCACGGAAGGCTCGTCCACCACAATCTTACCGTCGCTGGTGATAATGGTATTGGCCGTCCCCAAGTCCATTGCTATTTCCTGAGTAAAAGAAAAGAATCCCATCAGCCCTTCACTTCATTTTAATATTTCCAAATCCGTTACCTTCAAACGCCATCCCTTACTTTCCGTTCTCGAAATAAGCATGTATGGCCGTATCGTAATGGCTGCTCACGCCGAACGCACGAGTGGCAAACCAGCGGCGTTCTTCCACATCGGTCTGCGCCCCTTTCCGGTTCAGCAAATCCAACAGCGGCCCATATTCAGCCTTGCTCGGCACGATCACCACATCCTTGAAGTTCTTGGCACCGGCGCGAATCAACGAAATGCCGCCTATGTCTATCTTTTCGATAATGTCCGCCTCGCATGCACCGCTCGCCACGGTATCCTCGAACGGATAAAGGTCCACGATGACCAGGTCGATTTCAGGTATTTCATATTGTTGCATCTGTGCCTGATCTTCAGCCAGCCCGCGACGCCCGAGAATGCCGCCGAAAATTTTAGGATGCAACGTCTTCACGCGCCCACCTAAAATAGAAGGATAAGTCGTCACTTCCTCCACAGCCTGGCAAGGATAACCCAACTCCTCGATAAACTTCTGCGTACCTCCCGTAGAGAGGAACTTCACACCTTCGTCATGCAACTTCTTCAACAAAGCGTCCAGCCCGTCCTTATGAAAGACCGACACCAATGCGGTTTTGATTCTTTTCGTTTCAGCCATAGTCTTAATACTTATATACGTTTAAGGCACAAAGATACGAATTTTATACTGATTCACGGTGTCTTATCCTTAAAAAAAGTAGATCCCCAAGAGTTTTTGCAAAAATATCCTTCATCTTTCAGGATGCGCAACAAACAACTGTAATACAGCGCATTACGTCCTGAAGGATGTTTCAGGCATCTTTCAGTGCCCTTTCATGGCGGAAAGCGGTAAAAAGTTCTCAGCCAAACGTTTTTTCAATCTCAGTCGAACGATTTTTCAATCTCAGCCAAACGTTTTTCCGTTCTCAGCCGAACGAAATGAAGTCAAGCTGAAAGATGCCTGAAACATCCTTCAGGACGTAACATATACGTAATGAAAGACTTACCATAGCACCTGAAAGATGAAGGCTCTTTTTGCAAAAACTCTGGGAGAAGGACATGCAATAAGGAATGACACCTTTACGGTCGGGATTATACGGGCATCACCGTTATATCATAAATGACTATACAACTTATTATCATTCTCATTACTGTCCACTAAAAATGGACGGGGTTAAAAATTAAATAAATTCGGTTCACTTGAATCAGAGAGAACATTGACAT
>PPYF01612968.1_pt1 | contig 14571 bp, 15 predicted proteins | sample 1559871 | NCBI WGS metagenome assembly PPYF01 (sample SAMN08240021, study PRJNA423297) | Human gut metagenome, whole genome shotgun sequencing project. | reverse complement strand
CGGGCTCAGCGTCGGGGTTAGCCTGTGGCGCGGCGAGGAGCAGATCGCCGCCGGGCGGCAGCCGTTAGGTACCCCGACGGTGGATGAGCGCGGCCACTACGCGGAACGGGTCGATTTCTCCCTGGCGGTGGCGACGCCGGCGCACTGGAGCGCGGAAACCCCGAACTGTTATCGCGCCGTGGTCACCCTGTGGCGCGGCGACGAACTGCTGGAGGCCGAAGCGTGGGACATCGGTTTTCGCCGCATCGAGATTGCCGATGGCCTGCTGCGTCTCAACGGTAAACCGCTGCTGATCCGCGGCGTTAACCGCCATGAGCATCATCATTTGCGCGGGCAGGTGGTCACCGAGGCGGATATGGTGCAGGACATTCTGTTGATGAAGCAGAACAACTTTAACGCCGTGCGCTGCTCGCACTATCCCAACGCGCCGCGCTGGTATGAACTCTGCAACCGCTACGGTCTGTACGTGGTCGATGAAGCCAATATTGAAACCCACGGGATGGTGCCGATGAATCGGCTGTCCGACGATCCGGCGTGGCTGCCAGCCTTCAGCGCCCGCGTCACCCGGATGGTACAGAGCAACCGCAACCATCCGAGCATTATCATCTGGTCGCTGGGCAACGAGTCCGGCGGCGGCGGCAACCACGAAGCGCTGTACCACTGGCTGAAACGCAACGATCCGAGCCGTCCGGTGCAGTACGAGGGCGGCGGCGCGGATACCACCGCCACCGATATTATCTGTCCGATGTACGCCCGCGTCGAACGCGACCAGCCGATCCCGGCGGTACCCAAATGGGGGATCAAAAAATGGATCAGCCTGCCCGGTGAGCAGAGGCCGCTGATCCTTTGCGAGTACGCCCACGCGATGGGCAACAGCCTCGGTAACTTCGCCGATTACTGGCAGGCCTTTCGCGAGTATCCGCGGCTGCAGGGCGGGTTTATCTGGGACTGGGCCGACCAGGCGATCCGCAAAACCTTTGCCGACGGCAGCGTCGGCTGGGCCTATGGCGGCGACTTTGGTGATAAGCCTAACGATCGCCAGTTCTGTATGAACGGTCTGGTGTTTCCCGATCGCACGCCGCATCCGTCGCTGGTGGAGGCGAAGCACGCCCAGCAGTATTTTCAGTTCACGCTGCTGTCGACCTCGCCGCTGCGGGTGCGCATCATCAGCGAATACCTGTTCCGCCCAACCGATAACGAAGTGCTGCGCTGGCAGGTGCAGGCGGCCGGTGAACCCCTGTATCACGGCGACCTGACCCTGGCGCTGCCCCCTGAGGGCAGCGACGAGATAACGCTGCTCGATAGCCTGATCCTGCCTGAAGGCGCCCGCGCGGTGTGGCTGACGCTGGAGGTGACCCAGCCCCAGGCGACCGCCTGGTCAGAAGCGGAGCACCGCGTCGCCTGGCAACAGTTTCCCCTGCCCGCCCCGCTGGCGCTGCCGGCGCCCACCGTGTCTGCCGGCGCTCCGGATCTTATCGTCAGCGATGAGGTCTGGCAGATCCGCGCCGGTTCGCAATGCTGGACCATCGATCGCCGGACGGGTCTGCTGAGCCGCTGGTCGGTTGGCGGTCAGGAGCAGCTGTTGACCCCCCTGCGTGACCAGTTTATTCGCGCGCCGCTCGACAACGACATCGGGGTCAGCGAAGTAGAGCGTATCGACCCCAACGCCTGGGTGGAGCGCTGGAAAAGCGCCGGCCTGTACGATCTTGAGGCGCACTGCGTCCAGTGCGATGCGCAGCGCCTGGCAAATGAAACCCTCGTCGACTGCCGCTGGCACTACCTGCGCGGCGAAGAGGTAGTGATTGTCAGCCACTGGCGCATGCACTTCACTGCTGACGGAACCCTGCGGTTGGCGGTGGACGGCGAACGGGCGGAAACCCTGCCGCCGCTGCCGCGGGTCGGGCTGCACTTCCAGGTGGCGGATCAGCAGGCGCCGGTGAGCTGGCTGGGTCTGGGGCCGCATGAGAACTACCCCGACCGGCGGAGCAGCGCCTGCTTCGCCCGCTGGGAGCAGCCGCTGGCGGCGATGACCACCCCCTATATCTTCCCGACGGAAAACGGCCTGCGCTGTGATACCCAGGCGCTGGACTGGAGGCGCTGGCACATCAGCGGTCATTTCCACTTCTCCGTTCAGCCATGGAGCACCCGTCAGCTGATGGAGACCGACCACTGGCACAAGATGCAGGCCGAAGACGGCGTGTGGATCACCCTCGACGGCCTGCATATGGGGGTGGGAGGCGATGACTCCTGGACCCCCAGCGTGCTGCCGCAGTGGCTCCTGAGCCAAACGCGCTGGCAGTACGAGGTCTCATTGCGTTGCTTTTAATCCGTGGGGGCGACAGCCCCCACCCCACAAACAGAATAACAAGGGATCATGGTGATGAAATTCTCAGAACTGGCGCCACGAGAACGGCATAATTTCGTCTATTTCCTGCTGTTCTTTTTCTTTTACTATTTCATTATGTCGGCCTACTTCCCGTTTTTTCCGGTGTGGCTGGCGGACGTTAACCATTTAACTAAAACGGAAACCGGGATCGTTTTCTCGTCTATCTCGTTATTCGCCATTATTTTTCAGCCGGTGTTCGGCCTGATGTCGGATAAGCTCGGCCTGCGCAAACATCTGCTGTGGACCATTACGGTACTGTTAATTCTGTTCGCGCCATTCTTTATTTTCGTTTTCTCCCCGCTGCTGCAGATGAATATTATCGCTGGTTCGCTGGTAGGAGGGATCTACCTGGGGATTGTTTTCTCCAGCGGCTCCGGGGCGGTGGAAGCTTATATCGAACGCGTCAGCCGGGCCAACCGCTTTGAATATGGCAAAGTGCGGGTCGCAGGCTGCGTCGGCTGGGCGCTATGCGCCTCGATAACCGGCGTGCTGTTCGGCATCGATCCCAATATCACCTTCTGGATCGCCTCCGGCTTTGCGCTGGTGCTCGGTCTGCTGCTCTGGCTGTCGCGGCCGGAAAGCAGCAACAGCGCCCAGGTTATCGAGGCGCTGGGCGCCAATCGCCAGGCCTTTTCGCTGCGTACGGCGGCAGAGCTGCTGCGTATGCCGCGCTTCTGGGGCTTTATCGTCTATGTGGTGGGTGTCGCCAGCGTCTACGACGTGTTTGACCAGCAGTTCGCCAACTTTTTCAAAAGCTTTTTCGCCAGTCCGCAGCGCGGTACCGAAGTGTTTGGCTTCGTCACCACCGGCGGCGAGTTGCTCAACGCGCTGATCATGTTCTGCGCGCCGGCCATCGTTAACCGCATCGGCGCCAAAAACGCCCTGCTGACCGCGGGGATGATCATGTCGGTGCGTATTCTCGGGTCGTCCTTCGCCTCATCGGCAGTCGAGGTGGTGATCCTCAAGATGCTGCATATGTTTGAGATCCCCTTCCTGCTGGTGGGAACTTTTAAATATATCTCTTCCGCCTTTAACCCGCGCCTCTCGGCCACCCTGTTCCTGATCGGTTTTAATCTGTCAAAACAGCTGTCCGGGGTGGTGCTTTCCGCCTGGGTGGGCCGGATGTACGACACCGTCGGCTTCCATCAGGCCTATCTGATCCTCGGCTGCATAACCCTGAGCTTCACCCTGCTCTCGTTCGTCACCCTACGCGGCGGCAACCGTCTGCTGCCGACCGCAGAGACGCAGAGCCCCGCCTGACTCCAGCGCCCCCGTCAGGGATGACGGGCTTCACTCGACAATCCGCGTCTCCCCGCCGCGATTCTCCAGCGCATAGCGCTGACAAGGCGCCCCGGCGGCGATAAGCTCCGCCAGCTCCGCCGAGTGGCTGGTCAGCCAGATCTGGCTGTAGCGCGAGGCCTCGATAATAAGCCGGGCCAGCGCGGGCAACATGTCGCGATGCAGGCTGTTCTCTGGTTCATTGATCGCCAGAAACGCCGGCGGGCGCGGACTGAGCAGCGCGACGGCGAGGCACAAAAAGCGCAGCGTACCGTCGGACATCTCCGCCGCCAGCAGCGGGCGGCGGATCCCTTCGCGACGCATTTTCAGAGCGAAACGCGAGTGCTCGTTTTCACAATAAAACTGGCAGCCGGGAAAGGCGTCGGCAAGGATTTCATGCAAAATCTCCTCCGCGCCGATCTCGACAATGGTCTGAAAGGCGGCGGCGAGATTCTGGCCATCGCTGTCGAGGACTGGCGAACGGTAACCCACGGCCGGCTGACGCAGCGGCGAATGACGGCCAATCGCGAATTCATGATAAAACCGCCAACGGCGCAGCGTCTCCCGCACTCGCGATACTTCGGGAAAACGGTGCGGCTCGCCAAGCTGACCGAACACCGACTCATTTTCATAAATACTCTCGGTGAAAGTACTTTTCTCCCCGGTGACATCGACGAGAAACGCCGCCTGATTCTTGCGCTGCAGTACGCGGGAGGAAGGCCGGCGGGAGTAGCCGGCCAGCCAGATATTCTCTTCTTTAACGATAGGATCGAGCATGAATTGCGTCGGATAGGGCAATTTTTCAGGGAAGCCTATCTGCAGCTCATAATCGAAGCTGTCGGTCCGGCAGGCAATTTGCAGCCGGCGGGGGTGACGATCGAGGGGCGAACGCTCCCCGGACCACATCATATTCTCCAGACCGCCCTCTTCGCTGATAAACCCCGAAAGCCTGCCCTCAGCGGCAGCGGTCAGCAGGTGGATGGCGTTATAAATATTGGATTTACCGCAGCCGTTAGGGCCGAAGACAATGTTCAGCGGCCCGAGCTCCAGCGCGATATCCTTCACTGAGCGAAAATTTTGAATACGAATGTACTGAATCATTATGCGTCCGGCCCTGGAAATAGAAGGCTGCCACAGTAGCACAGCGGCGCCCGGCATACCCTCTTACGCCCCCTTTCGGGCAGGGTTTAACAGAACATTTTTTTCATTCCACGGGTCAGGGCGACCCGCGTCAGCTTATCGCTATCCTGATGGGCGTCGCTGAAAACGCCAAAAAAATAGCGTTCATCGTCAATGGTTTGGCTAACAATTCGGTAGCTCAACGGTTGCCCGGATAGCGCACCGTACTGCGCAGGCGTCACCGAGACCTCGGTCGCGTCATCGGCGACGCTGACCAACAGCCCGTCCGCCTTACCGCCCACCAGCATGACCTTAATTATCGGGTGCACCAGTTCCTCCCGGGATGGCATATAGCGTTGGCGAACCGCAGGGACCGGCGGGCGTGGTGATCGGCAAACAGCGACGCCCGACAGAGTGCGGTATTTAGTACTTTCTTATAGTTCATCACGGCCTTGAGTCAAAAAATAGCGTGCTTAGGCAGGGCTAGATATTGATTATTCGAAATAAAAGATGACAAATGATGAAGGAAAAAAGAGGAATTGTGAATCAGCAAAACGCCGGGTTATTCTTATTTGTCGCTTCTTTACTCGCCTTTATCGGCCCTCACTCAAGGATGTATTGTGGTTATGCGTTATATTCGCCTGTGTATTATCTCCCTGTTAGCCACCCTGCCGCTGGCGGTACACGCCAGCCCGCAGCCGCTTGAGCAAATTAAACTAAGCGAAAGCCAGCTGTCGGGCCGCGTAGGCATGATAGAAATGGATCTGGCCAGCGGCCGCACGCTGACCGCCTGGCGCGCCGATGAACGCTTTCCCATGATGAGCACCTTTAAAGTAGTGCTCTGCGGCGCAGTGCTGGCGCGGGTGGATGCCGGTGACGAACAGCTGGAGCGAAAGATCCACTATCGCCAGCAGGATCTGGTGGACTACTCGCCGGTCAGCGAAAAACACCTTGCCGACGGCATGACGGTCGGCGAACTCTGCGCCGCCGCCATTACCATGAGCGATAACAGCGCCGCCAATCTGCTGCTGGCCACCGTCGGCGGCCCCGCAGGATTGACTGCCTTTTTGCGCCAGATCGGCGACAACGTCACCCGCCTTGACCGCTGGGAAACGGAACTGAATGAGGCGCTTCCCGGCGACGCCCGCGACACCACTACCCCGGCCAGCATGGCCGCGACCCTGCGCAAGCTGCTGACCAGCCAGCGTCTGAGCGCCCGTTCGCAACGGCAGCTGCTGTAGTGGATGGTGGACGATCGGGTCGCCGGACCGTTGATCCGCTCCGTGCTGCCGGCGGGCTGGTTTATCGCCGATAAGACCGGAGCTGGCGAACGGGGTGCGCGCGGGATTGTCGCCCTGCTTGGCCCGAATAACAAAGCAGAGCGCATTGTGATGATTTATCTGCGGGATACGCCGGCGAGCATGGCCGAGCGAAATCAGCAAATCGCCGGGATCGGCGCGGCGCTGATCGAGCACTGGCAACGCTAACCCGGCGGTGGCCGCGCGCGTTATCCGGCCCGCAGCACCTCGCAGGCGTGCCGGGCGATATGACTGGCGGCGGCATCGGAGAGATGCCGGTCGGTAATGATGGTGGTGAACCGGGTCAAAGGTAACGCCATGAACGTGGCCACCTGATTGTATTTCGAACTGTCGCACAGCAGGATGCTTCTCGCGCTGACCTGGCTGACGGTCTCCTTGACGGTAACCTTGTTCTCATCAGGGGTGCGATATGACTCGCCGCCAGCGCGCCGATCGCCTGTTTCTCCTCACTCTGCAGCGTGCTTTTCACCAGATGACTGGGTTCCGCGGCCAGCCGGCTGACGGCGCGCACGCCGCCCGAGACGCTGACCAGCAGCCCCTGCTCCTCCAGTTTACTAACGTCCCGACGGATGGTCATATGGGACACGCCGAGGATCTCCGTCAGCTCGTTAATGCTTACCGCCCCACGCTGCTCCACCAGGGCTAAAATACGCTGATGTCGTTCTATTGGAATCACCGCTCTCCCCTTACCATTTTTTCACACCAGGCGTCACCACCCAGGCTACGGCCCTGGCGACACCCGGTGTTGTTATCGCGCTTTGCCGCTGTTTTTAGGCTATTTTAGGGCAAGAATCGCCGTTGTGCAGCCTCTTTCCGCCTGTGAATTTTTTATATTCATGTGGGTTATTCGTGATAATTCTCACATAAATTCACATGATAACGCTTTATTCTATCATTAAATCACATTAATTAACTAATGTTCACAAGGAGACCAGCATGGCTGCACACACTAACGTCTGCGTGATTGGACTGGGTTCAATGGGCATGGGCGCCGCCCGCGCCTGCCTGCAGGCGGGCCTGAACACCTGGGGCGTTGACATCAATCCCGACAACTGTCGCGCACTGCTGGCGGCGGGCGCCAAAGGCGCGGGCCCCAGCGCGGTGCCGTTCGCCGCAGAACTGGATGCAGTTGTGCTGCTGGTGGTCAATGCCGCCCAGGTGCGGGGGATCCTGTTCGGCGAGAGCGGCCTCGCCGCCCATCTGAAGCCGGGCACCGTCGTGATGGTGTCGTCCACCATCGCCTCCGCCGATGCTCAGGCCATTGCCGAGGCGCTGGCGGAGTACCAGCTATTGATGCTCGACGCGCCGGTATCGGGCGGCGCCGTGAAAGCGGCCGCCGGCGACATGACGGTGATGGCCTCCGGGAGCGATGCTGCCTTTGCCCGCCTCGCGCCGGTGCTGGACGCCGTGGCCGGCAAAGTCTACCGCATAGGGAGCGACATTGGTCTTGGCTCGACGGTAAAAATTATCCATCAGCTGCTGGCCGGGGTGCACATCGCCGTTGCCGCCGAAGCGATGGCGCTTGCCGCCCGCGCCGGGATCCCACTGGAGACGATGTATGACGTGGTCACCCACGCGGCGGGTAATTCCTGGATGTTTGAGAATCGCATGCAGCACGTCCTGGATGGCGATTACTCGCCAAAATCCGCTGTCGATATTTTTGTCAAAGATCTCGGGCTGGTGAATGACACTGCCCGGGCGCTGACCTTCCCGCTGCCGCTCGCTACCACCGCGCTGAATATGTTCACCTCCGCCAGTAATGCCGGATTCGGTCGGGAAGATGACAGCGCGGTGATCAAAATTTTCAACGGCATCACCCTGCCGGGCCATAAACAGTGAGGAGAGACAACATGCAGCTTGGTGTCATTGCCGATGACTTCACCGGCGCCACGGATATTGCCAGCTTCCTCGTGCGCAACGGCATGCCGACGGTGCAACTGAATGGCGTGCCGACCCGCGATATTCCGCTGACCAGCGAGGCGGTGGTCATCAGCCTGAAAACCCGCTCCTGCCCGGCGGAAATGGCCGTCAGCCAGTCGCTGGCGGCCCTGCGCTGGCTGCAGGCCCAGGGCTGTCAGCAGTTTTATTTCAAGTACTGTTCCACTTTCGACAGCACCGCGCAGGGCAACATTGGCCCGGTGCTGGATGCCCTGCTGGCCGAGCTGGGTGAGACGCGGACGGTGATTTCCCCGGCGCTGCCGGTTAACGGCCGCACGGTTTATCAGGGATATCTGTTCGTCGGCGAGCAACTGCTGAATGAGTCCGGGATGCGCCACCATCCGGTGACGCCGATGGAGGATGCGCACCTGGGCCGCTTAATTGAGCGCCAGGGGCGCGGAAAAGCCGCGCTGATTGCCTGGCCGATTGTCGCCCGGGGGCCGGAGGCGGTCGCCGCCGCGCTGGCGGCAGTCAACGATCCGGCGGTGCGCTATGTGGTGCTCGACGCCCTCAGTGAACAGGATCTGCTCACCCAGGGCGTGGCGCTGCGGGAGATGAAGCTGGTCTCCGGCGGTTCCGGCCTCGCCATCGGCCTCGCCCGCGACTGGGCGCAGCGCCATGGCGCCCGGGGTGAAAGCGCTCAGGCCGGCATGCCGCTGGCCGGCCCGGCGGTGGTGCTCTCGGGCTCCTGCTCGGTGATGACCAACAGCCAGGTGGCGGCCTATCGTCAACAGGCCCCCGCCCGCGCCGTCGACTTAAGCGCCTGCTTTACCGATCTGGAGAGCTACGTCAGGACGCTGACTGACTGGGTGGACGCGCAGCGCGATGCGCCGCTGGCGCCGATGATCTATGCCACCACCGAGCCGCAAACGCTGCAGCGGATCCAGGCGCAGTATGGCGACAAGGCCAGCAGCGAACGGGTGGAACAGCTGTTTGCCGCTCTTGCCGCCGCCCTGAAGGCGAAAGGATTTACCCGCTTTATTGTGGCCGGAGGGGAAACGTCGAGCATTGTGGCGCAGACCCTGGGGGTTGAGGCGTTCCATATTGGGCCGACCATCTCCCCTGGCGTGCCCTGGGTGCGTGACACCCGCCAGCCGCTCTCCCTGGCGCTGAAGTCAGGTAACTTCGGCGATATCCAGTTCTTTGCCCGTGCCCAGCAGGAGTTTCGTCATGACTGAGCAACAACTGCGAGAGGAAATGGTGCAGATTGGCGCCTCGTTGTTTAGCCGCGGCTATGCCACCGGCTCCGCTGGCAATCTGTCGCTGCTGCTGCCGGACGGCAACCTGCTGGCGACGCCGACCGGCCGCTATAACGCCTTTTTACTGGCCAACCACGGACCGGTGGTTACTGGCTCATCGCTGCGCGAAGCCACCAACAATACCGAGGAACTGGAAGAGACCGCACGGCTGATATTTACCCTCGGCAACCGCGAGATCCGCTACCTGACCGCTGACGAAGTGAAAGAACTGAGATAAAACCATGCCAAAATTCGCTGCAAATTTATCCATGCTGTTTACCAAACTGCCGTTCCTGGAACGCTTTGCCGCCGCTGCCCGGGCGGGATTTGAAGCTGTTGAGTTTCTGTTTCCCTATGAGTATGCCGCCGGGGAAATCAGACAGCGCCTGCAGGAGAACCAGCTGCAGCTGGTGCTGTTCAATACCCCACCCGGCGCAGACCAAACCGGGCTATCTCTACCACAGTCAATATCAGACGCTGGCGATGGTGAAACGGGTCGACAGGCCGAACCTGGCGGTGCAGTTAGATCTGTTTCACGCGCAGAAGGTGGACGGCAATTTAAGCCATCTTATTACCGAATATGCCGGCCAGTATCGCCATATTCAGATTGCCTCCCTGCCCGACCGTCATGAACCGGATGAGGGCGAAATAAACTATCCGTGGCTCTATGCGCTACTGGATAAAACCGGTTATGACGGCTGGATCGGCTGCGAATATATCCCCCGGACAGACACGCTTTCCGGGCTGGGGTGGTTCTCGCCCTACCGGAAAAAATAAACGCCGTTTTCTAAAAAAATAACTCTCTGTACACCTGTTAATACCCGAGGCAAACCTATGTCGACATCGGCGCTGTTACTTATTGCGTTAGCCAGCGTAGTGCTGTTGCTCCTGTTAGTGATCAAAGCGAAAGCACATCCTTTTGTGGCGCTCCTGATCGTCAGCCTGCTGGTGGCATTCGCCACCGGCATTCCGGCAGATAAAATTATAACCACCATTGAAAAAGGCATGGGCGGCCTGCTTGGCCACATCGCCAGCATTATTATTCTGGGCTCAATGCTGGGGGTGCTGATTGAAATGTCCGGCGGCGCCGAATCGCTGGCGAAAACGTTGACCGGCGTACTGGGTGCAAAACGAACCATTGCCGCCTTAACCATTGTGGCTTTTATTCTCGGCACCCCGGTCTTTTTTGAAGTCGGCTTTATCATCATCATTCCGTTAATCTACGGCTTCAGCAAAGTCGCCCACGTGTCGCCGCTGAAGTTTGGCCTGCCGATGGCCGGCGTGATGTTAACCGTCCACGTGGCGCTGCCCACCCATCCTGGCGCAGCGGCTGCGGCAGGCATTCTGCATAGCGATGTCGGTTGGCTGATGCTGGCGGGGATTGGGGTGTCGGTGGTCGTCGGTATCGTGGGCTATTTTGTCGCCCGGTTTATCAATCGGCGCCATTATCATCTGTCGATTAACGTGCTGGAGCAGCAACAAACGGCGGAAGTACCGGATCTCTCGGTTAACGCGCAGCAGACCCGTCTGCCGCCGCCGAATGCGCTGGTTATCGGTGGGCTGATCGTGGTGCCCATCATGCTGATTGTTTCCGGGACGCTGTGTCAGGCGCTTCTGCTGCCGGAAAACGCGGTTCGCCAGCTGATGACCGTCATTGGTACCCCGCCGGTCGCCCTGCTGATCTCCCTGGGCCTGGCCAGCTGGACGCTGGGCATCCGTCGGCGGATGAGCCTGAAAAAGCTGGGCGAAGTCACCGGCAGCGCGATCCCCTCGTCGGCGGACGTGATCCTCGTCGCCGGCGCCGGCGGCGCCTTTGGCGGCGTACTGGTCGCTTCCGGCATCGGTAATGCCTTAGCCGAGGCGCTGGAGACAATACATCTGCCGCTGATGCCCGCCGCTTTTCTGCTATCGCTGGTGCTCAGAGCCTCGCAGGGTTCGGCCACCGTGGCGATCCTCACCACCTCCGGTCTGCTGTCGCAGGCGGTTGTCGGTCTGGAGCCGCTGCAGCTGGTGCTGGTGACGCTGGCGACCTGCTTCGGCTCGCTCGGGCTGTCGCACGTCAACGACGCCGGATTCTGGGTCGTCACGCGCTATCTCGGACTCTCGGTGCCGGATGGACTCAAAACCTGGACCGTCTTGACAACCATCATGGGGGTGACGGGCTTTCTCATCACCTGGCTGCTGTGGTTTGCGCTTTGATGTTAACCTGGGTGGCTCCGGCCACCTTAACTTCGCCCCGGCGCAGGCCCTGACCCACTACCGCTGTCAGACCGCAGACCCGCTGCCGACAGCGTCACCGGGATAAAATAGCGTACGCGATAGCGCCTGTCCCCTGCCTCTTCGCCTTCCGCATGGCGGGTTATAAAACATTCAATGTCATAGCCGTCCCGACGACTTACCCCCAGGGATGGCAGCAGCTCCATATACAGATCGCTGGATAAACGAGCATAACGTGACCAGCTGCCGTAGAATTCAACCCCGACATAAAGCCCTGACCGAGGCTCTCTCCGTCCGGGTGAAACTTTTTCAACAGCTTTGCCGTGTCCCAGTGCGCCGCGCAACGGTATTCACGTGGCGAGAGCGAAAAGCGCTTCTTAAACTCCCGGGAAAAGGTCTGCGGCGAGTCATAGCTTAACTGCCAGGCAATAGCGGCGATCGGTTGTCGTGTTAAGCGCAGACTGACCGCTGCGATGGTCAACCGCCGCAGACGAATATACTGCCCGATGGGTAACTGGCCATACTGGTAAAACACGTCGTACACAAACCGACGTGAATAGCCCATATACAGCGCCAGGTCATCGATCGCCGGGTTACAATAGATATTATCCTCCAGCCACGCCAGCATTTTCAAATAGAGCATCTGCTTCATAAGTACGGCATACATCCTGTATTCTTGTCCTCCGCTAATTTTAACAACAGAGCGCGGCTATCACTAAGCTTTTTATGCATCGCAAAAATAAAAAAACAGCAAACGGCTTTAAATAGTTACAAATATATGCTTAAGGTTTTGTTTATTAGGAACTTTCGCATATCAATATACCGTTATCTCACTTTCCCCACCAGATATTGCATTAATGGAAAACATCCCTTAGATTACCACGGCTAAAAATAGTACCTGCATCATCATTATATTCTTTAATTTATCCAGATATGTTTTTTAATGCCCACAGGGAAGTTATATGACTAATTTTTTGTTCAATATAAAAAATCACTATTTGCGAGTCGCTATTGCTGAACTGGTTGATGAAGCGATGAAGGCCGCCGGGCGGCCACACTATCAGTTTTCTCAACAATGGGATGCAGGATCGATGGCGCAAGCTGATGTGATATTCACGGAAATGGTCGCGGGGGAGTGGTACTTGTGCCAGGATCTTTTTCAGCATGCCCCGGAACAATATACGCTTTTTATTTTCCCGGACAATGAACACGCTACCGTAGATGAGGGTTTACCGAATTGTCTGCAGCATGCGGTATTTATGCCGCCTCACGCTCGCGTTCAGCGGCTGAAAGATGAGATAGCTAACGCCATTGAGCGTCCGCTGCTACCGCGGCAAGACCCGCCGTTCAATCGTCTGCGGCGTTGCATTAATTGCGCCTGCAGGTCAGTCAGCGACGCGCAAACCAAAGTCATTTACGCGTTCAGTATTGGCCTGAGCCCGCATGAAGTCGCCGCTGCGCTAAATATTAGTCCCAAAACGATTCATTCACATAAAAAGAATATTATGAGTAAATTTAATTTGAATAGCCGTCAGCAGTTTAACAACCTTGTGCAACTGCTCGCCAAACGCTGATACAACTCGTCGTTTTATTCTGTCAAACAATCATCTTCTGGAACGGAAAACATACCGTCTCTTGCGCCTTTCCTGAATATAGGAAAAGCCACTCCATAAAGAAATGATGGGACATAAAATCAGACACAAAATAATTGAGGAGGGAATGAGAGGCCTGTTAGCGTCTTTTTGCATTGAGGATGAGAAAAAGATAGCCAAATGTGTAATTCCCTGTACAGTGAAGGGAATCACAAAGTGAAGCTCGCGTTCCGCGTAGCGGACATCACGGTTGGTTGAATGTTTGTACATATCAGCCTCGCCCTCCTTTAGGGTCAGGTCATACTCATCTTGCATGCTGAGCGCGGATGTTCTTACGCCGCGGGAGCGATCGTAACAACTATGCTAACCACCCTGATTTACCGCAGCCAGGTTCATCCTGAGCGCCCGCCCGTCGATCTCGACGCTTTAGTCCATCGCGCCAGCAGTAAAAATTTGCCCCTTGGCATCACCGGCATTCTGCTGTTTAACGGCCTGCAGTTTTTCCAGGTCCTGGAAGGGACTGAGGAGGCACTTGAGTCGCTGTTCAGCGAAATCCAAAGCGACCCGCGTCATCGCGACGTAGTGGAGCTGATGCGCGATTACTCAGCCTACCGACGTTTTCACGGCACCGGAATGCGCATACTGGATCTCCGGCTGTTTGAAACCGATGGCGCGCTGGAGGAAATTCTGCGCTTTAGCACGTTTGGGGTCACCGAACCGGTCAACGACCGGATGTTCCGGCTGCTTAGCGCCTTCATTGCCGACGGCGGCCGCTATTGCCTGCCCGAGCCGCTGCAGCCCTCTCGCTGGATGATGATGCCCGCGTCAGGTACGGCCGCGCCGCAGCACCTGCCCGGTCAACCTTGCCAGTTTGCTCTGCAGGCTATTGTCGAGCCGGCTAAAAAGCGAGTTTCTTCCTTTGAGGCTCTGATCCGCAGCCCAACCGGCGGCTCTCCCGTGGAAATGTTTGCCGCCATTGCGGCGGAGGATCGCTACCGTTTTGATCTTGAAAGCAAAGCGTATGCATTCGCTCTCGCCGGCCAGCTGCCGCTCGGGAAACATCAGCTGGCGATTAACCTGTTGCCCGGATCGCTGTATCACCACCCTGACGCCGTAGGCTGGCTGATGGACAGCCTGCTGGCGGCCGGCCTCAGACCGGATCAGGTACTGATCGAGGTGACCGAGACAGAGGTGATCACCTGCTTTGACCAGTTCCGCAAGGTGCTCAAAGCCCTGCGCGTCGCGGGCATGAAGCTGGCCATCGACGACTTTGGCGCAGGTTATTCCGGCCTGTCGTTACTGACCCGTTTTCAGCCTGATAAAATCAAAGTGGATGCGGAACTGGTGCGCGATATCCATATTAGCGGCACCAAACAGGCGATTGTCGCCTCGGTCGTCCGCTGCTGCGAGGATCTTGGCATTACGGTGGTGGCTGAAGGTGTCGAAACCCTGGAGGAGTGGTGCTGGCTGCAGTCGGTGGGCAT
>PPYF01172159.1_pt1 | contig 14571 bp, 14 predicted proteins | sample 1559871 | NCBI WGS metagenome assembly PPYF01 (sample SAMN08240021, study PRJNA423297) | Human gut metagenome, whole genome shotgun sequencing project. | reverse complement strand
ATCACCTTTAGCTGTATATACTCACAGCATAACTGTATATACACCCAGGGGGCGGAATGAAAGCGTTAACGGCCAGGCAGCAAGAGGTGTTTGATCTCATTCGGGATCACATCAGCCAGACAGGTATGCCACCAACGCGTGCGGAGATCGCGCAGCGTTTGGGGTTCCGTTCCCCAAACGCCGCTGAAGAACACCTGAAAGCGCTGGCGCGTAAAGGGGTGATTGAAATTGTTTCCGGCGCATCGCGCGGTATTCGCCTGCTTCTGGACGAAGAAGAAGGGTTGCCGCTGGTCGGTCGTGTCGCCGCCGGTGAACCGCTGCTGGCGCAGCAGCATATCGAAGGCCATTATCAGGTCGATCCTTCGCTGTTTAAACCCAATGCTGATTTTCTGCTGCGTGTTAGCGGCATGTCGATGAAAGATATCGGAATTATGGACGGCGATCTGCTGGCAGTGCATAAAACTCAGGATGTCCGTAACGGCCAGGTGGTTGTGGCGCGTATTGACGATGAAGTCACGGTAAAACGCCTGAAAAAACAGGGCAATAAAGTTGAACTCTTGCCAGAAAATAGCGAATTTAAACCGATTGTGGTTGACCTGCGTGAGCAGAGCTTCACCATCGAAGGACTGGCGGTAGGCGTTATCCGTAACGGTGAATGGCTGTAATCAGGCGCTGGCACAACGCCTGATGGCGCTGCGCTTATCAGGCCTACAAATATCCCCGTAGGCCGGATAAGGCGTTTACGCCGCCATCCGGCAAATGTGCCCATAGTACCGTAGGCCGGATAAGGCGTTTACGCCGCCATCTGGCAAATGTGCCCATAGTACCGTAGGCCGGATACGGCGTTTATGCCGCCATCCGGCAAATGTACCCGTAGTACCGTAGGCCGGATAAGGCGTTTACGCCGCCATCCAGCAAATGTACCCATAGTACCGTAGGCCGGATAAGGCATTTATGCCGCCATCCGGCGATTAATCGATTGGTTTATTTGACTTTTTCTCAGGCTCATCTGCATGCCTTTCTTCACATCCTCTGACAAAGCACTCTGGCACCTCGCCTTACCCATGATTTTTTCCAATATCACCGTCCCCTTACTGGGTCTGGTGGATACGGCTGTTATTGGTCATCTTGATAGCCCCGTCTATCTGGGTGGTGTTGCCATTGGCGCAACCGCAACCAGCTTCCTTTTCATGTTGTTGCTCTTCTTACGCATGAGCACTACCGGGTTAACGGCGCAGGCCTTTGGCGCGAAAAATCCGCAAGCGCTGGCGAGAGCGTTGGTGCAACCACTCATCCTGGCGCTGAGCGCGGGGGCGCTGATTGCGCTGCTGCGCACGCCGATTATCGATCTGGCATTGCATATCGTTGGCGGTAGCGAAGCGGTGCTGGAGCAGGCAAGACGCTTTCTGGCGATCCGCTGGCTGAGCGCCCCGGCATCTCTGGCGAATCTGGTTTTGCTTGGTTGGCTGCTTGGCGTTCAGTACGCCCGTGCACCGGTTATCCTGCTGATTGTCGGGAATATCCTGAACATCGTTCTCGACCTGTGGCTGGTTATGGGGCTGCACATGAACGTGCAAGGGGCTGCGCTGGCGACGGTCATCGCCGAATATGCCACGCTGTTAATTGGTCTGCTGATGGTACGCAAAGTCCTTCGTTTGCGCGGTGTCTCTCCTGGTATGTTGAAACAGGCCTGGCGCGGGAACTTCCGTCGTTTGCTGGCGCTTAATCGCGACATCATGCTGCGTTCGCTGCTGCTGCAACTCTGTTTTGGCGCAATCACGGTACTGGGCGCCCGTATGGGAAGCGATATCATTGCGGTGAATGCCGTTCTTATGACGTTGTTGACCTTTACTGCCTATGCGCTGGACGGCTTCGCCTATGCGGTAGAAGCCCATTCGGGTCAGGCTTATGGCGCGCGGGACGGCAGCCAGCTACTGGACGTATGGCGGGCGGCGTGTCGCCAGTCGGGAATTGTGGCGCTACTGTTTGCGCTGGTTTATGCGCTGGCGGGGGAGTACATCATCGCACTGCTGACCTCGCTGCCGCAGATTCAGCTTCTGGCCGATCGCTATCTTATCTGGCAGGTGATTCTGCCGCTGGTGGGCGTCTGGTGCTATTTGCTGGACGGTATGTTTATCGGGGCGACGCGGGCGGCTGAAATGCGTAACAGCATGGCTGTCGCCGCAGCCGGGTTTGCGCTCACCCTACTGACGATACCGCTGCTGGGGAACCACGGACTGTGGCTTGCGCTAACCGTTTTTCTGGCGCTTCGTGGGCTTTCCCTGGCATTTATCTGGCGGCGACACTGGCGAAAAGGGACCTGGTTTGCCTGAGTCCGGTGGTTAAAAACTCTGAATTAAAAAACGAAGGCCGAATCACTGACTACAATTAATCTCACGTTCAGCAGAAAACGTAATGCGTTTGAGCGACGTTCTCCCGCTATTCACAACAGAACGATGAGGACTTGATGATGAATAAAGACGAAATCGGCGGCAACTGGAAACAGTTTAAAGGTAAAGTGAAAGAGCAATGGGGCAAACTGACCGATGACGATATGACAGTCATCGAAGGTAAGCGTGATCAACTGGTGGGTAAAGTCCAGGAACGCTATGGTTACGCAAAAGATGAGGCGGAAAAAGAAGTGAAAGAATGGGAAAACCGTAACGACTACCGCTGGTAATCAACTTCTCCTGCCCGTGAGTACAAGGACGTACTCCCCTCTGTTCAACGTACTTGCTTTGGGCGGCGTCTGCGGATTAGCCGCCCGATTCATTTAACGTGGTTTCTTCTTCACCAGAATAGAATGGTCATGCTGGCACTCGCCGGGGTGGCGACAGGCTTCGACTTCCACACACGCCGGGCATAACCCGTGTGCTTCAATCACGTTATGGCGCAGAGCGAACCCCATTTTTGCCGCCAGCGTATGCATAATGTCTTCCACGCCTTCAGCACACTCCTCTTTTACCACACCACAACGGTCGCAGATAAACATGGCCGAGCTATGGGTCGGCTGATCGAACAGGTGACAGAGCACGTAGCTGTTGGTGGATTCGACCTTGTGAACAAAACCCTGCTCAAGCAGAAAATCGAGCGCACGATACACCGTCGGCGGTTTGGCCTGCGGCTCCGTTTCACGCAGCAGATCCAGCAGGTCATAGGCGCTGATCGCGCCTTCCTGCAGACTCATCAGACGCAACACTTCGAGGCGCTGGGGTGTCAGCCGCACATTGCGTTGCGCACAGAGCTTTTCAGCTTGCGCTAAAAGCTCTTGCGTGGTGGTCTTTTCCATGTGGCACCTCGGATTGCGTGAAAGGTTAATCTTCTACTTTACCATGTTCTGCGTAAAACGCCGAGAAGCAGCCCTAACGATATATCGTCAGCTAATCTTTCAGTGGGCTGTGCTATAGTAGCGCCCCAAATTCACCAGATGCTTAAAATTTCGCCATGTCTACAGAATCACAGTTCGCTTTTCCTGCTCATCGTTTTTCTATCGCGCCGATGCTCGACTGGACGGACAGACATTGTCGCTACTTCCTGCGTCTGCTGTCTCGCCAGACGTTGCTCTATACCGAGATGGTAACTACCGGGGCGATCATTCATGGCAAAGGCGACTATCTGGCATACAGCGAGGAAGAGCATCCGGTGGCGTTGCAGCTTGGCGGCAGCGATCCGGCTGCGCTGGCGCAATGCGCGAAACTGGCGCAGGCGCGAGGATATGACGAAATTAACCTTAACGTAGGCTGCCCGTCTGACCGTGTACAAAACGGCATGTTTGGCGCCTGTCTGATGGGAAATGCGCAACTGGTGGCGGATTGCGTGAAGGCGATGCGGGACGTAGTGTCGATCCCGGTAACGGTCAAAACCCGTATCGGTATTGACGATCAGGATAGCTACGAATTTCTCTGTGACTTCATCAATACGGTCGCCGGTAAAGGCGAATGCGAGATGTTTATTATCCACGCGCGCAAGGCCTGGCTCTCCGGGCTCAGTCCGAAGGAAAACCGCGAGATCCCGCCGCTGGATTACCCGCGCGTTTACCAGTTAAAGCGTGACTTCCCGCATCTGACCATGTCCATCAACGGCGGTATTACGTCGTTGGAAGAGGCGAAAGCGCATCTGGAGCATATGGATGGTGTGATGATCGGGCGCGAAGCCTATCAAAACCCGGGTATTCTGGCCTCCGTTGACCGTGAGATCTTTGGCGCGACCACGGCGGATACCGATCCTGTGGCTGTCGTTCGCGCCATGTATCCGTACATTGAGCGTGAACTGAGCCAGGGGACATACCTCGGGCATATTACCCGTCATATGCTGGGGCTGTTTCAGGGGATTCCTGGCGCGCGCCAGTGGCGCCGTTATCTGAGCGAAAATGCCCATAAAGCAGGCGCCGACATTGACGTGCTGGAACATGCGCTGAAACGGGTGGCGGATAAGCGTTAAGTTCTCACTAAAAGTTAGTCAATTTCACCACGCCCTGCGCACAGTCGCGGGGCGTTTTGTTTGCAAATCAATAGATTAATTTTGGCATGTTTCTTGTAATGGTCTGAATATGTCGGCCCGCAAAGCGCTACGCCACCGGGCATTCCATATTCAGGGGGAATCATGCTGGAACTACTTTTTGTGATGGGCTTTTTTATCATGCTGATGGCCACCGGCGTGTCATTGTTGGGGATTCTGGCCGCGCTGATGGTGGCGACCGCCGTGATGTTCCTGGGCGGGATGTTTGCGTTGGTGATCAAACTGCTGCCGTGGTTGCTGTTGGCTGTTGCCGTGGTGTGGGTCATCAAAGCGGTAAAAACGCCAAAAATCCCACAGTATCAGCGCAATAACCGTCGGTTTTACTAAGGTATTGTGCAGAGGATCACAACCTGTAACTTTCTTCTTAGAAGCAAATAGGAATTGATTATCAAATCTGTCACTATTGCGCGGCTAATGAATTCATCGAGCTGTACCCTACATACAGCCGAACTAAAAAAGAAAGGGCTTCCCGTGTGGAAGCCCTAATTCTTTTCCCCGTCATACTACGGAATGAGCAGACTCGATCCCTGCGTTGCCCGGCTTTCCAGCACCTCATGCGCGCGCTGCGCATCTTTCAACGCGTATTTCTGATTCTCCGCGACCTCGACTTTTATCACGCCGCTGGCAATCAGTGAAAACAGCTCGTTGCTGGCTTCGGTCAATTCATCGCGACTGGTGATATAACCCTGAAGAGAAGGGCGAGTGACGTACAGCGAGCCTTTTTGGTTCAGGATGCCTAAGTTAACGCCGGTCACAGGGCCGGAAGCGTTACCAAAACTCACCATCAGCCCCCGGCGTTGCAGGCAATCCAGCGACGCTTCCCAGGTATCTTTCCCGACTGAATCGTAAACCACCCGTACTTTTTTGCCGCCGGTAATCTCTTTCACCCGTTCAGCGATATTTTCTTCACGATAGTTAATCACTTTCCATGCACCAGCCTGTAAGGCAATTTGCGCTTTCTGCGCGCTGCCTACCGTGCCGATAAGTTTCGCGCCCAGCGCTTTAGCCCACTGGCAGGCGATAAGGCCCACGCCCCCGGCGGCGGCATGGAACAAAAACGGTTCGTCGGGTTTAACCTCATAGGTCTTGCGCAGCAGATAAAAAACCGTTAACCCTTTCAGAAAAGAGGCGGCAGCCTGCTCGAAAGAGATCGCTTTAGGGAGAATGGCGGCCTTATCGGCGGGAACATTGTGTACCGAACTGTAAGCCCCGAGCGCAGACTGGGCATAAACGACGCGGTCGCCCGCTTTAATATGTTTAACGTTGCTGCCGACTTTACTCACCACGCCCGCCGCTTCGGTGCCCAACCCGCTGGGCAGGGATGGCGGTGGATAGAGCCCACTGCGAATATAGGTATCAATGTAGTTGATGCCAATCGCTTTATTTTCGACCTGGATTTCGTTTTCCGCCGGGTCTACAGGGGTAAAGTCCACTGCTTTCAGGACGTCAGGGCCACCGTGCTTGTGAAATTCAATTCGTGTTGCCATGCTTCCTCCAGAACGTATCGTAAGGGTCCACTTATATGGTAAAGTTTCGACCCATTCTTTATCTCGGTAACTCCATTCACTATGGCAGGAAATAAACCCTTCAACAAACAACAGACTGATGCGCGTGACCGTGATTTGCAGGTTGACGGGCTAAAAGTGCCGCCGCACTCGATTGAAGCGGAACAGTCGGTGTTGGGCGGTTTAATGCTGGATAACGAACGCTGGGACGATGTCGCCGAACGCGTAGTGGCTGATGACTTTTATACCCGGCCGCACCGGCATATTTTTACCGAAATGCACCGTTTGCAGGAGATGGGGAAACCCATTGACCTGATCACGCTGGCGGAGTCGCTGGAAATTCAGGGGCAACTGGACAGCGTTGGCGGTTTTGCTTACCTGGCGGAGTTATCCAAAAATACGCCAAGTGCGGCGAACATCAGCGCTTATGCGGATATTGTCCGCGAACGTGCCGTTGTTCGCGATATGATTTCCGTCGCCCATGAAATTGCCGATGCGGGTTACGATCCGCAGGGGCGCAACAGCGACGAGCTGCTGGATCTCGCGGAATCTCGCGTTTTCCAGATTGCGGAAAACCGCGCCAATAAAGACGAAGGCCCGAAAAGCATCGATCAAATCCTCGATGCGACCGTGGCGCGCATTGAAACCCTTTTCCAGCAGCCGCATGACGGTGTGACAGGGGTCGATACCGGTTATCAGGACTTAAACAAAAAAACCGCCGGTTTGCAGCGCTCGGATCTGATCATCGTAGCGGCGCGTCCGTCGATGGGTAAAACGACATTTGCGATGAACCTCTGCGAAAACGCCGCGATGTTGCAGGAGAAACCGGTACTGATCTTCAGTCTGGAGATGCCCGGCGAACAGATTATGATGCGTATGCTGGCGTCGCTGTCGCGCGTGGACCAGACGCGCATTCGTACGGGTCAGCTGGATGACGAAGACTGGGCGCGTATTTCCGGTACGATGGGCATCCTGCTGGAGAAGCGCAATATGTATATTGACGATTCATCCGGCCTGACGCCGACGGAAGTTCGCTCGCGCGCCCGTCGTATCTACCGTGAACATGGCGGGTTAAGCCTGATCATGATTGACTACCTGCAACTGATGCGCGTGCCGTCGCTCTCCGATAACCGTACGCTGGAAATCGCGGAAATCTCCCGCTCGCTGAAAGCGCTGGCAAAAGAGCTACAGGTGCCGGTGGTGGCGCTGTCGCAGCTTAACCGCTCTCTGGAACAACGCGCCGATAAACGCCCGGTCAACTCGGATCTGCGTGAATCCGGCTCCATCGAGCAGGATGCCGACTTGATCATGTTTATCTATCGTGACGAGGTTTATCACGAAAACAGCGACTTAAAAGGCATCGCAGAAATTATTATTGGTAAACAACGTAACGGCCCAATCGGTACGGTACGTCTGACGTTTAACGGGCAATGGTCGCGTTTTGATAACTATGCGGGACCGCAATACGACGACGAGTAAATCTCCTTCATCATTCACGCCGCAGATGCGTTGACTGCGCCCGCTTACCCCTTCGGGGACAGCGCGTTTTGTCCTGCAACGCGAATGATTTTGGCGATTCTTTTTATAAGGAATTCAAATGCAAGCGGCAACTGTAGTCATTAACCGCCGCGCTCTGCGACACAATCTGCAACGTCTGCGTGAACTGGCGCCTGCCAGCAAGCTGGTTGCGGTCGTGAAAGCGAACGCTTACGGACACGGTCTTCTGGAGACCGCGCGAACGCTCCCTGATGCCGACGCGTTCGGCGTCGCCCGCCTTGAAGAAGCCCTGCGCCTGCGGGCGGGCGGGATCACGCAGCCCATTCTGTTGCTGGAAGGTTTTTTTGAAGCCACCGATCTGCCAGTCATCTCTGCACAGCATCTGCATACCGCCGTGCATAACGAAGAACAGCTTGCCGCGCTGGAAGCCGCCGGGCTGGATGAACCGGTAACGGTGTGGATGAAACTGGATACGGGAATGCATCGTCTGGGCGTGCGTCCTGAAAAAGCCGAAGCGTTTTATCAACGGCTTACGCAGTGTAAAAACGTGCGCCAGCCGGTAAATATCGTCAGCCATTTCGCCCGCGCCGATGAGCCAGAATGCGGTGCGACCGAGCAGCAACTCGATATTTTTAATACCTTCTGCGAAGGTAAACCGGGGCAACGCTCCATCGCCGCTTCCGGCGGCATCCTGCTGTGGCCGCAGTCTCATTTTGACTGGGCGCGACCGGGCATCATCCTCTACGGCGTCTCGCCGCTGGAAAACCAGTCCACTGGCGAAGATTTTGGCTGTCAGCCGGTCATGTCGCTAATCTCCAGCCTCATTGCCGTTCGCGAGCATAAAGCGGGCGAACCGGTGGGTTACGGCGGCACATGGATCAGCGAGCGCGATACGTGTCTGGGCGTGGTCGCTATGGGCTATGGCGATGGTTATCCGCGTGCGGCGCCGTCCGGTACGCCGGTGCTGGTTAATGGTCGGGAAGTGACGATTGTCGGTCGCGTGGCGATGGACATGATCTGCGTCGATTTAGGCCCTCAGGCGCAGGACAAAGCAGGCGATCCGGTCATTTTGTGGGGTGAAGGTCTGCCCGTTGAGCGCATTGCGGAAATAACAAAAGTGAGTGCTTACGAACTTATCACGCGCCTGACATCAAGGGTTGCGATGAAGTACATTGATTAAATGCGTGCCGGGTGGCGCATTGATCCCAGGCCGGATAAGGCGGATACCCCGCCATCCGGCGATATTCACATCAACATCCTCTCGATCTTCTCTCGCTTCCGGTTTATTGTGTTTTAACCCCCTGCCTGTAAACCTGGAGAACCACAGCGTGTTTCAAAAAGTTGACGCCTACGCTGGCGACCCGATTCTTTCGCTTATGGAGCGTTTCAAAGAGGATTCGCGTAGCGACAAAGTGAATCTCAGCATCGGTCTGTATTACAACGAAGAGGGCATTATTCCTCAGCTTAAAGCCGTTGCCGAAGCGGAAGCCCGGATTAATGCGCAGCCGCACGGCGCGTCGCTGTATCTGCCAATGGAAGGTCTCAATACCTATCGCCATACCATTGCGCCGCTGCTGTTTGGCGCCGATCATCCGGTTCTTCAGCAGCAACGCGTGGCGACAATTCAGACGCTGGGCGGTTCCGGCGCGCTGAAGGTAGGGGCGGATTTCCTGAAGCGTTATTTTCCTGAATCCGCCGTGTGGGTCAGTGACCCGACCTGGGAAAACCACATCGCAATTTTTGAAGGCGCTGGTTTCGAAGTAAGTACTTACCCCTGGTATGATAACGCCACTAACGGCGTGCGTTTCAACGACTTGCTGGCGACCCTCAACACCTTGCCTGCTCGCAGCATTGTGCTGCTGCATCCGTGCTGCCATAACCCGACCGGTGCTGATTTAACCCATTCGCAGTGGGACGCGGTTATTGAGATCCTGAAAGCGCGCGAGTTGATTCCGTTCCTCGACATTGCCTATCAGGGATTTGGCGCAGGTATGGAAGATGATGCCTACGCGATTCGCGCCATTGCCAGCGCCGGATTGCCCGCGCTGGTCAGTAACTCTTTCTCGAAGATCTTCTCGCTGTATGGCGAGCGTGTGGGCGGGCTTTCGGTGGTCTGTGAAGACGCTGAGGCCGCAGGCCGCGTGTTGGGTCAGCTCAAAGCCACCGTGCGCCGTAACTACTCCAGCCCGCCGAATTTTGGTGCGCAGGTGGTTGCCGCCGTACTGAACGATGAGGCGCTAAAAGCCAGCTGGCTGGCGGAAGTGGAAGCAATGCGCACGCGTATCCTGGCGATGCGTCAGGAACTGGTGAATGTCCTGAACGCCGAGATACCGGGCCGTAACTTTGATTATCTGCTGCAACAGCGCGGCATGTTCAGCTATACCGGCCTGAGCGTTGCACAGGTGGACCGTCTGCGTGATGAGTTCGGCGTCTACCTGATCGCCAGCGGACGCATGTGCGTGGCGGGTCTGAATTCCGGCAATGTCCAGCGCGTGGCGAAGGCGTTTGCTGCGGTGATGTAAGTTATTGTGTTGCCGGATGGCGGCGTTGCCTTATCCGGCCTACAAAGCAGCCCGTAGACCCGGTAAGCGGCAGCGCCACCGGGCGACCTGCCGGATGGCGGCGTTGCCTTATCCGGCCTACAAAGCAACTCGTAGGCCCGGTAAGCGGTAGCGCCACCGGGCGAGCAGCGCTGCTCCCTCCATTCATATGTGATCATCCTCTTTTTCTGTAACAAAACCGCAGAAAATTCTTCCTTTCACCTGCTGCTGGGGTTATGGTCAGAGAGTTTTTTGACCAGTCAATATAATTAAAAATCATAACTAACTGACTATTTAGGGAAAAATATGCGCAAGATAACCCTGGCCTTGAGCGCCTTTTGTTTACTTTTCACGTTAAATAATTCAGCAATCGCCCTGGCGTCCTCGCCGTCGCCGCTAAATCCTGGCACCAACGTTGCGAAACTCGCCGAGCAGTCTCCCATCCACTGGGTTTCTGTCGTGCAGATCGAAAATAGCCTGGCGGGTCGTCCTCCCATTGCTGTCGGGTTTGATATTGATGACACCGTGCTGTTTTCCAGCCCTGGCTTCTGGCGCGGCAAAAAAGTCTATTCGCCAGAAAGCGAGGATTATCTGAAAAATCCGGCATTCTGGGAGAAGATGAACAACGGCTGGGATGAGTTCAGCATTCCGAAAGAGGTGGCGCGTCTGCTTATTGATATGCACGTCCGGCGTGGCGACAGCATCTTTTTTGTCACGGGGCGGAGCCAGACGAAAACCGAAACCGTCTCGAAAACGCTGGCTGATGATTTCCACATTCCCGCAGCCAATATGAATCCTGTGATTTTTGCAGGCGACAAGCCGGGCCAGAACACCAAAACGCAGTGGCTACAGGAGAAAAATATCCGCATCTTCTACGGCGACTCCGACAATGATATTACGGCAGCCCGTGACGCGGGCATCCGTGGCATCCGCATCCTGCGCGCCTCCAACTCTACCTATAAACCGTTGCCACAGGCCGGCGCGTTTGGGGAAGAGGTGATTGTGAACTCGGAATATTAAAACCGGCGGAACCTTTTGCCCCAGGACTGATAAAACGCATTAGCGTCGCCATCCGGCCTACAGTGGCATCATCCGGCAAGATTCTCAATCGCTGTTTTTTTGAACAAAATTGAGCTGCTGGCTTTTACCTTTGGCGGACTTGCTGCAAACTGAGTAAGAGACGTTCTCAGTGGGGCAATATGCTTAAAAGGGGAATAAGAAGATGACCAATTCGGAGTTACTGCAATATTGCATGGCAAAAACAGGCGCGGAACAGAGCGTTCACAGTGACTGGAAAGCCACACAAATCAAGGTTGAAGATGTGCTTTTTGCCATGGTGAAAGAGGTGGAAAATCGCCCGGCGGTATCTTTGAAAACCAGCCCTGAACTGGCGGAGTTGCTGCGCCAGCAACACAGCGATGTGCGACCAAGCCGACATCTTAATAAAGCGCACTGGAGCACCGTCTACCTGGACGGTTCGCTACCGGATTCGCAAATCTATTATCTGGTGGATGCCTCTTATCAACTGGCGGTAAGTACCCTGCCGGAGGACAAGCGTAAGCTGTTGGTGCAGCCGTGAGCCGTTTTGCCGGATGCGGCGCAAGCGCCTTATCGAGCCTACAAACTATTACGCATATTCTGTAGGCCCGATAAGCGCAGCGCCATCGGGCATTATTACAGCATTGGCTTGAGGAAACGGGCAGTATGTGACGCTTCACACTCTGCGACCGTCTCCGGCGTCCCGGAAACAAGAATTTCGCCGCCGCCGCTGCCGCCTTCCGGGCCGAGATCGACAATCCAGTCCGCCGTCTTAATGACGTCCAGGTTGTGCTCAATCACCACAATGGTGTTGCCCTGGTCGCGCAACTGGTGCAGCACGTCCAGCAGTTGCTGAATATCGGCAAAATGCAGACCGGTGGTCGGTTCATCCAGAATGTACAGCGTCTGCCCGGTGCCGCGTTTCGACAATTCACGCGCCAGCTTCACGCGCTGTGCTTCACCGCCGGAGAGCGTGGTGGCGGACTGACCGAGACGGATGTAGGTCAGACCCACGTCCATCAACGTTTGCAGCTTACGCGCCAGCGCCGGAACGGCGTCAAAGAATTCGCGCGCTTCTTCGATGGTCATATCCAGCACTTCGTGGATAGTCTTGCCCTTGTACTTAATCTCCAGCGTTTCGCGGTTATAGCGCTTGCCTTTGCACTGGTCGCACGGTACGTAAATATCCGGCAGGAAGTGCATTTCAACCTTGATGACGCCGTCGCCCTGACAGGCTTCGCAGCGCCCGCCGCGCACGTTAAAGCTGAAACGTCCCGGCGTATAGCCGCGTGAGCGTGATTCCGGCACGCCAGCGAACAGCTCACGTACGGGCGTAAACACGCCGGTATACGTTGCCGGGTTAGAGCGCGGCGTACGGCCAATCGGACTCTGGTCGATGTCGATGACTTTGTCGAAATGCTCCAGCCCCTGAATATCACGATACGGCGCAGGTTCCGCAATGGTCGCCCCGTTTAACTGGCGCTGGGCAATCGGGAACAGCGTGTCGTTGATAAGCGTAGACTTACCCGACCCGGATACGCCGGTAATACAGGTAAACAGGCCAACCGGCAGCGTCAGGGTGACGTCTTTCAGGTTGTTGCCGCGCGCGCCGGTCAACTTCAGCACTTTCTCCGGGTTCGCGGGAACGCGCTGTTTCGGCACTTCAATCTTGCGTTTGCCGCTCATGTACTGGCCGGTGAGGGATTCCGGCACCGCCATAATCGCCTCCAGCGGCCCTTCGGCCACGACCTGACCGCCGTGTACGCCAGCGCCGGGGCCGATATCGATCACATGGTCGGCGGCGCGGATGGCGTCTTCGTCATGCTCCACCACAATCACGGTATTGCCGAGGTTACGCAGGTGAATCAGCGTTCCCAGCAAACGTTCGTTATCGCGCTGATGGAGACCGATAGACGGTTCATCCAGCACATACATCACGCCTACCAGCCCGGCGCCAATCTGGCTGGCCAGACGGATACGCTGGGCTTCGCCGCCGGACAAGGTCTCTGCCGAACGGGACAGCGTCAGGTAGTTGAGGCCGACGTTTACCAGAAACTTGAGGCGGTCGCCAATCTCCTTGAGGATCTTCTCCGCAATCTTTGCACGCTGGCCTGCGAGCTTGAGATTGTTGAAGAAGTCCATCGCATGGCCGATGCTCATGTCGGAGATCGCAGGCAGCGGAGTATTCTCGACGAAGACATGACGTGCTTCACGGCGCAGACGCGTGCCTTCACAGCTGGCGCACGGACGGTTGCTGATGAATTTAGCTAACTCTTCACGTACCGCGCTGGACTCCGTCTCTTTGTAACGGCGCTCCATGTTGTGCAGTACGCCTTCGAACGGATGGCGGCGCACGGAGGTGTCGCCACGATCGTTGATGTATTTGAACTCGATGCTCTCTTTGCCGGAACCGTACAGAACGACTTTATGCACATTCTGACTCAGACTTCCCCACGGCGCTTCCACGTCGAACTTATAGTGTTCCGCCAGCGATTTCAGCATCTGGAAATAATAGAAGTTACGGCGATCCCAGCCGCGAATCGCGCCGCCAGCCAGAGAAAGCTCCGGGTTCTGGATCACGCGATCGGGATCGAAATATTGCTGTACGCCGAGGCCGTCGCAGGTCGGGCAGGCTCCCGCCGGGTTGTTGAACGAGAACAGACGCGGTTCCAGCTCGCGCATACTGTAGCCGCAAATTGGGCAGGCGAAGTTGGCGGAAAAGAGCAGCTCTTCCGCTTTCGTATCGTCCATATCCGCGACGATCGCGGTGCCACCGGAGAGTTCCAGCGCGGTTTCAAAAGATTCCGCCAGGCGCTGGGACAGATCGCTACGGACTTTGAAACGATCGATCACGACCTCAATGGTGTGTTTCTTTTGCAGCTCCAGCTTCGGCGGATCGGAGAGATCGCAGACCTCGCCATCAATACGGGCGCGGATGTAGCCCTGGCTGGCCAGGTTTTCCAGCGTTTTAGCGTGCTCGCCTTTGCGCTCTTTAATAATGGGCGCCAGCAGCATCAGGCGTTTGCCTTCCGGCTGAGACAGCACGTTATCCACCATCTGGCTGACGGTTTGCGCCGCCAGCGGGACGTCATGATCCGGGCAGCGCGGTTCACCCACGCGGGCGAACAGCAGACGCAGATAGTCATGTATTTCGGTAATTGTACCTACCGTAGAGCGCGGGTTATGGGATGTCGATTTCTGCTCAATTGAGATAGCGGGCGACAGCCCTTCAATATGGTCGACATCTGGTTTTTCCATCAAAGACAGAAACTGACGCGCATACGCGGAAAGGGATTCAACGTAGCGACGCTGCCCTTCGGCATACAAGGTGTCAAAAGCGAGCGAGGATTTGCCAGAACCCGAAAGCCCGGTGACGACAATCAGTTTGTCGCGCGGGATGACGAGGTTGATGTTTTTGAGATTATGGGTGCGGGCGCCCCGAACTTCGATCTTATCCATTCACCTTTCCCGGA
>PPYF01298524.1_pt1 | contig 14577 bp, 16 predicted proteins | sample 1559871 | NCBI WGS metagenome assembly PPYF01 (sample SAMN08240021, study PRJNA423297) | Human gut metagenome, whole genome shotgun sequencing project. | reverse complement strand
GGCGGTAAGCAATGGAAAGGGCTGATGACTCGCCGCGAGATTGAGCGTGAAGTCTGTTTGTGGGGGCAACAATGAGCAGAGTAACCGCGATTATCTCCGCTCTGGTTATCTGCATCATCGTCTGCCTGTCATGGGCGGTTAATCATTACCGTGATAACGCCATCGCCTATAAAGAACAGCGTGATAAAAAAGTCAGTGAGCTGAAGCAGGCGACCGCCACCATTACTGACATGCAGCAGCGCCAGCGTGCTGCTGATGCACTCGATGCTAAATACACGAAGGAGTTAGCTGATGCGAAAGCTAAAAATGATGCTCTTCGGCGCAAGCTTGATAATGGTGGTCGGGTGTTCGTCAAAGGAAAATGCCCTGTGCCATCCTCAGACGAAACCTCCAGCGCCTCCGGCATGGGCAATGATGCCACCGTCGAACTCTCTCCAGTTGCTGGACGAAACGTTCTCGGTATCCGGGACGGAATTATCCGCGACCAAACAGCACTGAGAACGCTTCAGGAATACATCAGGACGCAATGCCTTCGATGATAGCGATAATTTTACTCATCATCCTTCACATCTGGCTCTGTAGACAGGGTGGTGCTCACTTCTGGAGTGAATCATGGTTAAACATCTCATTGCTGATGCTTGATATTGAGCATCTGGCGCGCGGTAAGGGGCTGCGTTGAGATAAGAGCCAGTCATTAAAAATACCTGGATTTAGCCTCGCATTCGCGGGGCTTTTTTATTGCCATTACAAAAGCCACTCCCTACAGAGTGGCTTTGATAATGGCTTATACCCTACACGGGATAACTTAACTGATATCCCTTTTAACGGATAAAGGTATTCAAGCCTGACACATCATGCGCTGTATCGTCGCTGTATTCCCGCATTAACCATGACCGTAGCCCGACGGGGAACTCCTTCTGCGCGAGTGTGCGGGAATAATCAAAAACGATGCACACCGGGTTTTTACCGCGCTAATGATTCGCGGGTTTGTCCCTCATGCTCGCCAGTCCTGTGCGGGGGTGGAAGAAACAGGACACTCACACAGATTCTTGTGGGTCGATGCTATTCCTTTCTGGATTATCCCGATGCCATTCATGCAAGGGCTGTATCAGACGTTCGTCATGGCTTTCAGGCTGACGGCTCCTCCCGGTGGGGTGGCCTGCCACGGGGCGGGAGCGTCGCGGAAAAAGGCTAGTTTTTGCATTTTTATCGGCCACCATCATCTTTGCATCTTATTGATTATTAATGGTTATTTGTTTTTTGTATGTCAAATTGAGTGTTTTTTGTTCGACATCGAACGCGTTTTCTTAAAGTTGTTCGCACGATGCATGTTTAAAGCTCTCCGGAGGAAATATGGATCATGAGTTGAAAAACCTGGTGCTGAATATTAATCAACTGGCGGCTTTATCTGGTCTGCACCGCCAGACTGTCGTGGCAAGACTGAAAAACATTCGTCCCGCTGGTGGACATGACAAACTCAAGCTATACCGGTTGACCGATATTCTGACTGAATTTATGGGGTTACCACCGCCGGTTGCTGAGGGCGAAATGGATCCACATGAACGCAAAGCCTGGTATCAGTCTGAACGTGAGCGTCTTAAGTTCGAACAGGAAACGGCACAACTCATTCCGGCCAGTGATGTCAGACGGGAGTTTGCCATCTGGGCAAAAGCGGTCGTGCAGGTGCTGGAGACATTACCGGATATTCTGGAACGTGACTGTGGTCTGCAGCCTGCCGCTGTGAGCCGTGTTCAGTCCATTATTGATGATCTGCGCGATCAGATAGCCCTGCGGGTGACCGAAGCAGGTGCGGATGATGAGGAGGAATTACAGCAGGAGGAGTAATGCTGAATCAGGAAACCGCAAAGGCAGCACGAACCGATTCAGGTTATATCCTTCGCGCACCGAGACGAATGCGGGTTGCTGATGCCGTTGCTCAGTATATGCGGGTGCCCATGGGGGCCGGGAACTCAGTCCCGTGGGATCCGCTGGTGGCACCGTATGTTATTGAGCCGATGAACTGCCTGGCCTCGCGTGAATACGACGCAGTGATATTTGTTGGCCCGGCACGAACCGGCAAGACTATCGGCCTGATTGACGGCTGGGTGATTTACAACGTGATTTGCGATCCTGCGGATATGCTGATCATTCAGATGACGGAGGAAAAAGCCCGCGAACACTCCAAAAAACGACTCGCCAGAACGTTTCGCGTCAGCCCGGAAGTGGTCAGTCGCCTGAGTCCGAACAAAAATGACAACAACGTTTATGACAGAACATTCCTTGCTGGCAACTACCTGAAAATCGGCTGGCCGTCAGTCAATATCATGTCCTCATCAGATTATAAATGCGTGGCGCTGACGGATTATGACCGTTTTCCGGAAGATATTGATGGCGAGGGGGATGCCTTCTCTCTTGCCTCAAAACGTACCACCACATTTATGTCCAGTGGTATGACGCTGGTGGAGAGTTCCCCCGGCAGGGATGTGAAGGATGTGAAATGGCGACGGACTTCACCGCATGAGGCTCCACCAACCACGGGGATACTGTCGCTCTATAACCGTGGCGATCGCCGTCGCTGGTACTGGCCCTGTCCACACTGTGGTGAGTATTTTCAGCCCTGCGGCGATGTGGTTGCTGGTTTCCGTGATATTGCCGATCCCGTGCTGGCAAGTGAGGCGGCTTATATTCAGTGTCCTTCCTGTTCAGGACGGATTATGCCTGAACAAAAACGTGAGCTGAACGGACGTGGGGTCTGGTTGCGGGATGGTGAATCCATCAATGCGGATGGTAGTCGTTATGGTGATCCCCGACGCTCACGTATTGCGTCATTCTGGATGGAGGGTCCGGCAGCTGCTTACCAGACACTCTCGCAACTCGTTTACAAACTGCTTACTGCAGAACAGGAATACGAGACAACCGGAAGTGAAGAAACACTCAAGACGGTTATCAATACCGACTGGGGATTACCTTATCTTCCCCGCGCCAGCATGGAGCAACGAAAAAGTGAACTGCTTGAGCAGCGGGCAGAGCCAGTTCCTTCCAGCAGTGTGCCGGATGGCGTTAATTTCCTTGTGGCGACAGTGGATGTGCAGGCGGGACGTCATCGCCGTTTTGTGGTTCAGGTAACGGGCTATGGCAGCCGTGGCGAACGCTGGATTATTGATCGTTACAACATCACGCAGTCATTGCGCGGTGACAGCGACGGTGAGAGCCAGCGAATTGATCCGGCCAGCTATCCGGAAGACTGGGATGTCCTGCTGACGGATGTTTTTCATAAAAGCTGGCCGCTGGCCTCCGATCCTTCTCAACAAATGCGACTGATGGCAATGGCGGTGGACTCCGGCGGTGAAGACGGGGTCACTGATAATGCCTATAAATTCTGGCGTCGTTGCCGTCGTGATGGCCTTGGTAAACGTATTTACCTGTTTAAGGGCGACAGCATCCGGCGCGCAAAACTGATCACCCGTACATTCCCTGATAACACCGGACGAACGGGCCGACGGGCGCAGGCCGCAGGTGATGTGCCGCTCTGGCTTCTTCAGACGGATGCACTGAAAGACCGGGTGAATAACGCGTTATGGCGTGACTCTCCAGGTCCCGGCTATGTGCATTTCCCTGACTGGCTGGGGAGCTGGTTTTACGACGAACTGACGTATGAAGAGCGGAGTAGTGACGGGAAATGGAGTAAGCCGGGTCGCGGTGCCAACGAAGCTTTTGACCTGATGGTGTATGCCGAGGCTCTGGTCATTCTGCATGGATACGAAAAGATCCGCTGGCCGGATGCACCGGGGTGGGCGAGCCGGGAAACCTGGCTGGAGAGTGTCCCGGACAGTACCGAACCGTCACCCTCACCGGAACCGGTATCCACGCCTGTTAAAAAACAAAAACGGAAGAAAACAGTAACTGACGATGTTAACCCCTGGCTGACTTCCGGAGGATGGTTATGAACCAGAATGATATCGAAGCCATGATTCAGCGTTATACGGAAGCTGAAATGGCGGTGCTGGACGGAAAATCCGTCACCTTTAATGGTCAGCAGATGACCATGGAAAACTTATCTGAGATCCGGCAGGGACGGCAGGAGTGGGAGCGCCGCCTTGCGGCTCTGATTACACGACGACGGGGGCATCCCGGGTACCGGCTGGCGAGGTTCTGATGGCAATTCTTGATGATGTGATTGGCGTTTTTTCACCAGGATGGAAAGCGGCAAGGCTGCGTTCCCGTGCGGTGATCCAGGCTTATGAGGCCGTAAAAACGACGCGGACACACAAAGCCCGGCGGGAAAACCGAACTGCCGACCAGTTAAGCCAGTACGGGGCCGTGTCGTTACGTGAGCAGGCCCGTTACCTTGATAACAACCACGATCTGGTTATTGGTGTATTTGACAAGCTGGAAGAACGGGTGGTGGGGAAAAACGGGATTATTGTCGAGCCACATCCGGTATTACGCAATGGGGCCATTGCCCGTGATCTGGCAGCGGAGATACGCACCCGATGGAGTGAATGGTCTGTCAGTCCGGAAGTCACCGGGCAGTTTACCCGTCCGATGCTGGAACGTCTGATGCTGCGTACCTGGCTGCGCGATGGTGAGGTGTTTGCCCAGATGGTTTCCGGGCGCATAAACAGCCTGACGCCTTCTGCCGGTGTTCATTTCTGGCTGGAGGCGCTCGAGCCAGACTTTATTCCCATGACCAGTGATGAGAGCAACAGGCTGAATCAGGGCGTGTTTGTTGATGACTGGGGGCGTCCCGAAAAATATCTGGTGTATAAAAGCCGTCCCGTATCCGGACGGCAGATGGAAACCAAAGAAGTGGATGCAGAGCGAATGCTGCATCTTAAATTTGTTCGCCGTCTGCACCAGATGCGCGGGACGTCTTTGTTGTCCGGTGTGCTGATCCGCCTCAGTGCCCTGAAAGAGTATGAGGATTCTGAGCTGACTGCAGCAAGGATCGCCGCTGCTCTGGGGATGTACATCCGGAAAGGCGATGGGCAGAGCTATGAACCGGATGGTAATGGCAGCAAGGATAAGGAACGCGAGCTTACCATTCAGCCAGGCATTATTTACGACGATCTGAAACCCGGCGAAGAAATCGGAATGGTGAAGTCGGATCGCCCCAATCCTAACCTTGAAACTTTTCGTAATGGTCAGTTGCGTGCCGTGGCGGCGGGCAGTCGTCTGAGTTTTTCCAGTACAGCGCGCAACTATAACGGCACTTACAGCGCCCAGCGTCAGGAGCTGGTTGAATCCACTGATGGCTACCTGATCCTGCAGGACTGGTTTATTGGTGCCGTCACCCGCCCGATGTATCGTGCCTGGCTGAAACAGGCTGTGGCATCCGGTGTTATCAGGCTACCCCGCGATCTTGACCGTTCTTCACTGTATACCGCGGTGTATTCCGGACCGGTGATGCCGTGGATTGACCCTGTTAAGGAGGCTGAGGCCTGGAAAATTCAGATTCGTGGTGGAGCAGCGACAGAATCAGACTGGGTACGTGCAGGTGGTCGTAATCCGGATGATGTCAAACGTCGGCGCAAGGCCGAAATTGATGAAAACCGCAAGCTGGATCTGGTATTTGATACCGATCCGGCCAGTGATAAAGGAGGCAGCAGTGCCGCAACGAAACGACAGGAGCCGCAGCACACCGACGACCAGTCCGAAGAATAATTCCTGGTTCAGGATGCAGGCTGGTCACCAGAGTGACGCGGATATTTATATTTATGACGAGATTGGTTTCTGGGGTGTTACAGCGAAGCAGTTTATCAGTGATCTGAATGCACTGGGCGATATCACCCACATTAATCTCCATATCAATTCACCGGGTGGCGATGTCTTTGAAGGCATCGCCATTTTTAATGCACTGAAAACACATGGTGCGTCCATTACCGTTTATGTCGACGGTGTGGCGGCGTCAATGGCGTCGGTCATTGCGATGGTGGGAAAACCGGTCATTATGCCGGAAAACTCCTTCATGATGATTCATAAACCATTTGGCTTTACGGGCGGTGATGCGGAGGACATGCGCACCTATGCCGACCTGCTCGATAAAGTTGAGGCGGTTCTGTTACCCGCTTATGCACAGAAAACCGGGAAAACCACCGATGAAATTGCTGCCATGCTGGCGGATGAGACCTGGATGTCCGGTGCCGAATGTCTGGCACATGGATTTGCTGATCAGGTGACGCCAGCCGTTAAGGCAATGGCATGTATTCAGTCAAAACGTACAGAGGAATTTAAAAAGATGCCGGAATCCATTCGAAACATGATTACTCCGCCACGCAACAGTGCTCCACGCGTACAGGATGATGGACCTGCAGCCTCCCGGACGCCAGTGCAGGCAGCAGCACCTGTGGTGGATGAAAACAGTATCCGTGCGCAGGTACTGGCAGAGCAAAAAGCGCGTGTAAACGGTATTAATGATCTGTTTGCCATGTTTGGCGGGCGTTATCAGACGCTGCAGGCTCAGTGTCTTGCCGATCCTGAATGTTCGCTGGAGCAGGCCCGCGAAAAGCTGTTGAACGAGATGGGGCGCGAGTCCACGCCATCTAATAAAAATACCCCGGCTCATATTTATGCCGGAAACGGTAATTTTGTGGGGGATGGGATCCGCCAGGCGCTGATGGCGCGTGCCGGATTTGAAAAAACCGAACGTGATAATGTCTACAACGGGATGACCCTGCGTGAATATGCCCGTATGTCACTGACTGAACGGGGTATTGGGGTTTCCAGTTATAACCCGATGCAGATGGTCGGTGCGGCGTTCACACACAGTACGTCTGACTTCGGTAATATTCTGCTGGATGTTGCGAACAAAGCCATTCTGCAGGGCTGGGAAGATGCCCCTGAAACCTATGAACAGTGGACGCGGAAAGGTCAGTTGTCTGATTTTAAAATTGCCCATCGTGTGGGTATGGGGGGCTTCAGTGCTCTGCGTCAGGTGCGTGAAGGGGCGGAATATAAATACGTCACCACCGGAGATAAACAGGCCACTATTGCACTGGCGACCTATGGCGAGCTGTTCAGTATCACCCGTCAGGCCATTATCAATGATGATCTGAATATGCTGACCGATGTCCCGATGAAACTGGGCCGTGCGGCGAAATCCACTATTGCCGATCTGGTTTATGCCATTCTGACGTCTAACCCGAAAATCTCCACAGATAATGTAAGTCTGTTCGATAAAGCGAAACATGCAAACGTACTGGAGAGCGCTGCAATGGACGTGGCATCGCTGGATAAAGCCCGCCAGTTGATGCGCGTTCAGAAAGAGGGGGAGCGTCATCTGAATATTCGTCCTGCGTTCGTACTGGTACCGACGGCGATGGAGTCTGTTGCTAACCAGGTCATTCGCTCCTCAAGTGTCAAGGGGGCTGACATTAACGCCGGTATTATTAACCCGGTGAAAGATTTTGCGACCGTTATTGCAGAGCCTCGTCTTGATGATAACAGCCAGACCACCTTCTACCTGGCTGCGTCAAAAGGCTCCGATACGATTGAAGTGGCTTATCTCAACGGTGTGGATACGCCATATATTGATCAGATGGAGGGCTTCAGTGTGGATGGCGTGACAACGAAAGTGCGTATTGACGCCGGTGTCGCGCCAGTTGATCACCGCGGTCTGGTGAAATGTACGGCGTAAACGTCGCAGACAACAACTCTGATGGCCCGTAAGGGCTTTTTTTGTACCTGAAATCAGCCCCTGAACGGGGCTGTGCGGAGACAGTTATGGCAAAGAATTTTGTAGAAGAAGGAAAAACGGTGGCGATTGTTGCCAGTGCAGCCATCAGCAGCGGAGATCTGGTGCAGGTGGGCGATGTTTTTGCGGTGGCGCTGACCGATATTCCACAGGGTGAAACAGGCGACGGCATGACCGAAGGTGTGTTTATGCTGCCTAAGCTGAAAACGGATGACATGAAAACGGGTAAGAAGGTTTATCTGAAGTCAGGAAAAGTTCAGCTGACTAACAGCGGCTCTGATCCGCTGGTCGGGGTTGTCTGGGCAGATGCCGGAACCAGTGCAGAAGAAGTGCCGGTAAAACTCAATGTCTGATCCCTTTTCCCGGCTGGCAGCGCGTATGGATGCTATCACGGTCAGAAAGATGGGAAAGACAGCCTCGATTAATGATGTCGATATGACTGTGATCCCGGGAGAAACACTGGCAGAGCTGAATGCTCTGTCCGGACCTGCGGTCTCTCTGGTGGTGTTTTCTTCGGGATACCGCCCACGGCGCGGGGATCGCGTTGTTTATGACGGACAACAATGGACGGTCACACGGCATGAACGCTTTAACGGTAAGCCAATGATCTTTATTGAGTAAAGAGGTGTGGGATGAAGGGGCTTGAGAATGCCATCCGCAATCTGAACAGCCTTGATACCCGTATGGTGCCACAGGCCAGCGCATGGGCGATAAACCGTGTGGCACAGAAAGCGGTCTCGGTTGCCACCCGGCAGGTTGCCGGGAATACCGTTGCGGGAGATAACCAGGTGAAAGGGATCCCCCTGAAACTGGTTCGTCAGCGTGTCCGGGTGTTTAAAGCCAGTCCGTCAGGAAAAATGACGGCCAGGATCCGCGTTAACCGGGGCAATCTGCCCGCCATTAAGCTGGGGACAGCCCGGGTCAGACTGGCCCAGCGTGGTGGAAAACTGCAGTACCGTGGCAGTGTGCTGAAGGTGGGTAAATATCTTTTCCGGGATGCGTTTATTCAGCAACTGGCGAATGGTCGCTGGCATGTGATGCGGCGTATTGATGGCAAAAATCGTTACCCCATTGATGTGGTGAAAATCCCGCTGTCCGGACCGCTGACACAGGCATTTGAAGATGCCCGCGACCGCATCATTGCTGCGGAAATGCCGAAACAGCTGGGGTATGCACTGAAACAACAACTGAGGTTATGGCTGACCCGATGAACCGACATACACAAATCCGCCAGGTTGTACTGGCACGCCTTCGGGAACAGTGTGGAGACAGCGCCACGTTTTTTGACGGGCTTCCGGCATTTGTTGATGCGCAGGAACTGCCTGCCGTGGCGGTGTGGCTGAGTGATGCTCAGTACACCGGAAAAATGACGGATGAAGATGACTGGCAGGCTGTTCTGCATATTGCTGTCTTCATCCGGGCACAGGCACCGGATTCAGAGCTGGATATGTGGATGGAGAGCACCATTTTCCCGGCCCTGAATGATGTATCGGCACTTTCCGGACTCATCGACACCCTGATCCCACTCGGTTTTAACTATCAACGTGATAATGAGATGGCCACCTGGGCGATGGCGGAAATCACGTACCAGATCACGTACACGAATTAAGGAGGTGGTAATGACCACGCCAAATCCACTGGCAAAGACGAAAGGTGCGGGGACGACGTTCTGGATGTATACCGGCAACGGCGATGCGTTTGCGAACCCTTTGTCGGACACTGACTGGCTGCGTCTTGCGATGGTGAAGGATCTGCAACCTGGCGAAATGACCGCTGATGCAGAAGATGACACTTATCTCGATGATGAAGATGCAGACTGGAAAACGACAACCCAGGGGCAGAAATCCGTTGGTGATACTTCGGCGACGCTGGCCTGGCGTCCGGGTGACAGCGGGCAGAAAAAACTGGTTCAGTTGTTCGACTCCGGTGAAGTCTGCGCGTTTCGTATCAAATATCCCAACGGCACTGTTGATGTTTTCCGCGGCTGGCTGAGCTCACTGGGTAAAACCATTGCCTCAAAAGACGTGATGACCCGCACAGTGAAAATCAGCGGTGTGGGGCGTCCATATCTGGCAGAGGAGGGCACTGAAACTGTGGGCGTTACCGGGCTGACGGTGGCACCGGCATCCGCCAGTGTCAATGTGGGAGCAACAACCACGCTGACCTTTACAGTAAAACCTGACGGAGCCAGTGACAAAGCGATCAGTGTGCATTCGACAGATCCACAGACAGCCACTGTGACCCTGAACGGACTTGTGGCCACGGTGAAAGGCGTGAAGCAGGGCAGCGTCAGCATTGTGGGCATGACCGCTGACGGGAATTTTGTGGCTGTGGCTGCGGTGACTGTCAGCGCTGCAGGTTAACAGGACGATACTCATCATTTGCCCCGGTTATCCGGGGCTTTTTTGCAGGTGGAGAACATGATGTTTCTGAAACAGGGCACGTTTAATTATGAAAAGCAGTCCGTGGTGCTCAGTGAGCTGTCCGGGCTGCAGAGAATTGAATATCTGGCGTTTGTTCAGCAGCGAACGGCAAAGTTTGATGCCGAAGAGGGAGAACTGCCGGAGGCTGAACGACAGATTGCTTTTCTGCGGATGGGGATGGATATCAATGCCTGGCTGGTTTCCCGCTCACTGTGGAATGCGGAACAGTCTCAGGATGTTGAGACGCTTTGCGCATCCGTTATTACAACATGGTCGTATGATGCCCTGGGAGCGGGGGCGGAGATGGTTCTGTCGCTGAGCGGTATGGGAGCCATTGAGAATGCCGGGGATTTGGAGCATGAGGTGCTGACGCCGGAAAAGTCCTGACGCGGGAAATGCAGTTTGTCATGCGGCTTGCCCGGGAGTTCCGGCGGGCAGACTGGCGGCGGATGCTGTCGGAAATGTCGGCCACTGAGCTTGGTGAGTGGGGCGATTATTTCCGGATGCAGAGCTTCAGTGATGTGTGGATGGATGCGCAGTTTGCCTCGCTGAAGGCATTGATCGTGAGAATGGTGTCCGGTAGCAGTGATGCTGCGGTGGCTGATTTCAGCCTTTTACCGGAAGAGAACGGGATACCGGAGCGAACGGACGAAGAACTGATGCATCTTGGGGAAGGTATTTCCGGAGGTGTGCGTTATGGACCAGATAGCCAACCTGGTCATTGATTTGGGGATTGATGCGGCAGAGTTTAAAAATGAAATTCCCCGTATCAAAAACCTTCTGAATGGTGCAGCCAGCGATGCAGAACGGTCTTCTGCCCGTATGCAGCGTTTTATGGAGCGTCAGACTCAGGCCGCCCGGCAGACAATGCAGGCGGCTTCTTCGGCTGCAACAGCCGCATCCGTCCATGCGCAGACGGTGGAGAAGAGCGCACAGGCTCATGAACGCATGGCCCGCGAGGTGGAGCAAACCCGCCAGCGTATGGAGGCACTGAGCCAGAAAATGCGCGAGGAACAGGCGCAGGCCATGGCTCTGGCGGAGGCTCAGGATAAAGCGGCTGCTGCGTTTTATCGTCAGATTGACAGTGTGAAACAGGCCGGTGCGGGGCTGCAGGAATTACAGCGTATTCAGCAACAGATCCGACAGGCCAGAAACAGTGGCGGGATTGGTCAGCAGGATTATCTGGCGCTGATTTCTGAGGTTACGGCGAAAACCCGTGTTCTTACACAGGCTGAGGAAGAGGCTACCCGACAGAAAGTGGCGTTTATCCGTCAGCTTAAAGAGCAGGCAACCCGCCAGAATCTTTCTTCTTCTGAGTTGCTTCGTGCTAAGGCTGCCCAGCTGGGGGTAAGCAGTGCTGCAGAAGTGTATATCCGCAAAATGGAGCAGGCAGGAAAAGCCACGCATTCGCTGGGTCTGAAAAGTGCAGCAGCCCGTCAGGAGATAGGCGTTCTGATAGGTGAACTGGCCCGCGGTAATTTAGGTGCGCTGAGGGGATCCGGAATAACGCTGGCTAACCGTGCCGGGTGGATAGACACACTGATGTCACCGAAAGGCATGATGCCAGGAGCGGTTATTGGCGGTATTGCCGCGGCTGTCTATGGTCTGGGTAAAGCCTGGTATGACGGTCAGAAGGAGGGGGAAGAATTTAACCGCCAGCTGTCGCTGACGGGGCATTATGCCGGAGTCACTGCCGGGCAGCTGTGGACGCTCAGTCGTGCTATTTCCGGGAATGGTATCACGCAACATGCTGCAGCCGGTGCGCTGGCTCAGGTGGTGGGGAGTGGTGCATTTCGTGGAAACGATATCGGTATGGTGGCGAGAGCTGCCGCACAGATGGAGCGATCGGTTGGCCAGTCGGTCAGCGATACCATAAATCAGTTTAAGCGGCTGAAGGATGATCCTGTAAATGCCGCGAAGGCTCTGGACAATGAGCTGCATTTTCTTACTGCCACTCAGCTTGAGCAGATACGCGTCCTTGGGGAGCAGGGGCGGTCCAGTGATGCTGCACGGATAGCCATGTCTGCACTGGCAGAGGAAACCGGTCGGCGTACTGCGGATATTGATAATAACCTCAATGCGCTTGGCAGTACGCTGAAGTATCTGTCTGATTTGTGGAGTCGTTTCTGGGATGCGGCCATGAATATTGGTCGTGAAGACTCGCTGGATGAACAGATTGCCGCTTTACAGGAGAAAGTGTCGCGGGCGAAAAGACTCCCCTGGACGGCATCATCTTCTCAGGTTGAATACGATCAGCAGCGTCTTAACGATCTTCAGGAGAAAAAACGCCAGAAGGATTTGCAGGATGCAAAAGAGCAGGCAGAGCGGAATTATCAGGAGCAACAGAAACGCCGTAATGCTGAAAATGCTGCACTGAACCGGATGAATGAAACGGAAGCAGCACGACATCAGCGTGAAATAGCGCGTATTAATGCCATGCAGTACGCCGATCAGGCTGTCAGGGATGCGGCGATACAACGTGAAAATGAACGTTACGAGAAAGCCCTGGCATCCGGTAAGAAAAAAACACGCGAAACCCGTAATGATGAGGCCACCCGGTTATTGCTGCAGTACAGTCAGCAACAGGCACAGGTGGAAGGACAGATTGCTGCTGCCAGACAGTCAGCAGGCATTGCCACGGAAAGGATGACAGAAGCGCATAAACAGCTTCTGGCTCTGCAGCAGCGCATCAGCGACCTGGACGGGAAAAAACTGACGGCAGATGAAAAGAGTGTGCTGGCCCGTAAAGATGAACTGATTCAGGCACTGACGCTGCTGGATGTAAAACAGCAGGAGCTTCAGAAACAGACGGCACTCAACGAGCTGAAGAAAAAAACAATTCAGCTGACCAGTCAACTGGCTGAAGAAGAGCGCGCTCAGCGTCAGCAACATGACCTGGATATCGCCACGGTGGGTATGGGTGATCAGCAGCGACAGCGATATCAGGTACAACTGAGTCTTCGCCAGAAATACCAGCAACAGCTGGAGCAGTTGAGGCGGGATAGTGAGCAGAAAGGGACATATAACACGGATGACTACAGAAAGGCCGAGCAGGCGCTGACGGAGAGCCTGAACCGACAACTGAATGAGAATCGCCGTTACTGGCAACAGCTTGAAGTTGTACAGGGTAACTGGAAAAACGGAGTCCTGCGTGCATTTCAGGATTTTACCGTGGATGCAGATAATACGGCAGAAACAGCAGAACAGGTGTTCTCGTCAGCCTTCAGCAACATGGGAAATGGCCTGGCAACTTTTGTCACTACCGGCAAACTCAATTTCAAATCCTTCACCTCTTCTGTGCTGTCAGATATGGCGAAAATCCTGGCGCAGGCAACCATGATGAAATCGATAAAAGGGATTGGCAGTGTACTGGGATTTGATCTCAGCAGCCTTTCCCTGAATGCCAATGGGGGGATTTATCAGTCTGCTGATTTGAGTCGTTACAGTGGCACGGTGGTTAACCGTCCGACGTTTTTTGCTTTTGCAAAAGGCGCGGGTGTGATGGGGGAAGCGGGACCTGAAGCCATTCTGCCATTGCGTCGTGGTGCTGACGGTAAGCTGGGGGTTGTGGCGGATATTGGGGGTTCAGGTATGGCGATGTTTTCCCCGCAGTACAACATCGAGATCAATAACGATGGCACGAACGGGCAGATAGGTCCGGCTGCCCTGAAGGCGGTTTATGACCTCGGGAAAAAAGCGGCAGCGGACTTTATGCAACAGCAGGCCCGTGATGGTGGTCGGTTAAGTGGAGCATATCGGTAATGGAGACGTTTCACTGGAAAGTGCGCCCGGATATGAATGTGGTATCAGAGCCGAAAGTGGTGACAGTGAAGCTGGGCGATGGTTATGAACAGCGTCGTGCGGCGGGACTGAATAACCAGTTGTCGACTTACAGCGTGACGATACGTGTTCGTAAATGTGAACACCCATCTTTAAAAGCCTTTCTGGAACGGCACGGTGGCGTCCGTGCATTTCAGTGGACGCCACCTTATGACTGGAAACCGATCAGGGTGGTTTGTCGTAAATGGTCGGCAAGCGTGGGGGCGCTGTGGGTAACCATAACGGCAGATTTTGAACAGGTCGTGGCATAGGAGGCTCTGATGCAGGATATTCCACAGGAAACACATCATGAGACGACACGCCTCACTCAGTCAGCCCAGGCGGTGCTCTGGGAAATCGATCTGACAGAGGTCGGTGGTGAACGTTATTTTTTCTGTAATGAGCAGAACGAAAAAGGTGAGCCGGTTACCTGGCAGGGGCGGCAGTATCAGGCATACCCCATTCAGGGGACGGGATTTGAACTGAACGGCAAGGGCAGTGCTGCCCGTCCGACACTGACGGTTTCTAACCTGCACGGCATGGTCACGGGGATGGCGGAAGACCTGCAGAGTCTGGTCGGCGGAACGGTGGTCCGGCGTAAGGTTTACGCCCGTTTTCTGGATGCGGTGAACTTCGTCAACG
>PPYF01507285.1_pt1 | contig 14578 bp, 15 predicted proteins | sample 1559871 | NCBI WGS metagenome assembly PPYF01 (sample SAMN08240021, study PRJNA423297) | Human gut metagenome, whole genome shotgun sequencing project. | reverse complement strand
CGACGGTATATTCCACATACTGGTATGTACACAAGCGTGTTGCCGCCCGCGGCTATGCAGCCGAGCTGGTGCCCGGCGTGCCGTCCTTCTGCGCCGCGGCTGCCGCCATGGGACGCGCCCTGTGCGAGGACGGCGAAATGCTGCACATCATTCCGGCCACGCACGGCAGGGCGGAGGAAGGGCTTGCGCTCTCCGGCAGCAAGGTGCTGATGAAGACCGGAAAGAGTGTATTGGAGGTCCGCGAACTGCTCCGGCAGCGCGGCGAACTCGGCAGCGCGGCACTGATCGAGCGGGTCGGCATGGACGGTCAGCGGCTGATCGAAAATTTAGATGAGCTTGAACAGCCGAGCGGCTATTTCTCTATTATATTGGTAAAGGAGCAAAGCGAATGATCTACTTTGTGGGTGCAGGCTCAGGGGCGCCCGACCTGATCACGGTACGCGGCGCACGTCTGCTGAGCGAGGCAGATGTGATCGTTTACGCCGGTTCGCTGGTCAATCCGGCGCTTTTGGACTATAAAAAGGACGGATGCGAGGTGTACAACAGCGCGAAGATGACGCTCGAGGAGGTCATCGCCGTGATGGCGCCTGCCGCGAAAGCGGGCAAAACGGTCGTGCGTCTGCACACCGGCGACCCGTGCGTGTACGGTGCGCATAGAGAGCAGATGGACGAGCTGGACAGGCTCGGTCTGGCGTATGAGGTCTGCCCGGGCGTGTCTTCGTTCTGCGGCGCGGCAGCGGCACTCAAAGCCGAGTACACACTGCCGAACGTGAGCCAGTCGGTCATCCTGACGCGCATGGAGGGCCGCACGCCCGTGCCCGAAAAGGAGCAGATCGAGTCGTTCGCGGCACACGGAGCCACCATGGTCATCTTCCTGTCGGCGGGTCAGCTGGCGCGCCTGTCCGAGCGGCTGATCGCGGGCGGCTACGCGCCGGATACGCCTGCGGCTATCGTGTACAAGGCCACCTGGCCGGACGAAAAGGTCGTGCGGACAACGGTCGCAGACCTCGCCGAAGCCGGTGCACGAGAGGGCATCACCAAGACCGCGCTCATCACGGTAGGCGGGTTTCTCGGCACCGAGTACGAGCGCTCCAAGCTGTACGACCCGACCTTTACGACCGAATTTCGTGAGGCAAGCCGATGAAGCACGCAAAATTTGTATCCTTTACCCTGTGCGGCGCACAGACTGTGCAAAAGGCGGTAAAACTCCTGCCGGATTTCCGGTGTGAGCGGTACGCGCGGACGGTGGATGCGTCGCTCTCGGGCACGAGCCTTAAGCGCTTTGCGCAGCAGGCGATGGTCGATTGCGACCTGATCGTGTTCGTGGGTGCGACCGGAATCGCGGTACGCGCAGCGGCGCCGTATTTGATGGGAAAAGCCTATGATCCGGCGGTAATCGTCATTGACGAGCAGGGAAAGTTCGTGATTCCGCTCCTGTCCGGACATCTGGGCGGCGCCAACGAGATTGCAAAAACACTTGCGGAAGGTCTGCAGGCTGTGCCGGTGCTCACCACCGCGACCGACGGTCGGCAGGTGTTCGCCGTGGACACCTGGGCAAAAGCACATAGCTGTGCAGTCCTGGAGCCGCACTATATTAAATATGTATCCGGTGCGCTGCTCAGAGGGGAAACCGTGGGCGTTCGCTCGGATTTTCCGATAGACGGGCTGCTGCCCGCCCGTATTGACCTCAAAAAAGACGCGGAAAGCGGGTTTACGATTGGATTTCGCACAGACGCACAGCCGTTTGCACACACGCTGCATCTCGTGCCGCGGATTGCATATCTCGGCATTGGCTGCCGCAAGGGCACGGGCGCGGATGCCATCGAGCAGACAGTTCAGGCGGCGCTTGCATCGGCAAAACTGCCCTGGCAGGCGATCTGCGGCGCGGCGAGCATTGATATCAAGCAGAATGAGCCGGGTTTGCTGCTGTTTTGCGAAAAACACGGACTGCCGTTCCGTACCTTTACGGCCGAGCAGCTGCAGGACGCACAAGGCGAATTCAGCCGGTCGGCATTCGTGCAGCAGACCGTTGGCGTCGATAATGTGTGTGAACGCGCGGCTGTGTGCGCAGCACAGAACGGCACACTTATCTTGCGTAAATTCGCGCAGAACGGCGTGACGGCGGCTGTCGCTGTGCCGGACTGGCGCGTGACGTTTGAAGAACGGGAGGGTGAAGCATGAAGCTGTATTGCATCGGCATCGGGCCGGGCGGCGAGGAGCAGATGACGCTGCGCGCAGTGCGTGCTCTGGAAAAATGTGACTGCGTGGCAGGCTACGGCCTGTACCTTGATTTGATCGAGAACCTCATTTCGGGCAAGGAGCGCATCGAATCCGGCATGACACGCGAGGTTTTGCGCTGCAAAGCGGCGGTTGAGGCGGCAAAACAGGGCAAAACGGTCGCTGTTGTATCCTCGGGAGACGCGGGTGTGTACGGCATGGCGAGCCTGCTGCTCGAGCTTTGCGAGCACGAGCCGAACCTCGAGGTCGAGGTTATTCCGGGCATCACGGCGGCCTGCTCGGGCGGCGCCGTGCTCGGCTCGCCGCTGACATGCGACTTTGCGTGCATCAGCCTGTCCGACCTGCTCACGCCGTGGGACAAGATCGAGCAGCGTCTGCGCGGCGCAGCGGCTGGCGATTTCTGCATCGTACTGTACAATCCGTCGAGCAAAAAGCGCACCGACCATCTGCGCCGAGCCTGCGATATTCTGCTGGAGATCGTACCGCCGGAAACCGTCTGCGGTCTGGTGCGCAGCATTGGCCGAGAAGGCGAAGGCTGCACGCTTACAACGCTCGGTGAGCTGCGTGATACACAGGTCGATATGCTGACCACTGTGTTTGTCGGCAACAGCCGCACGCGCGTGATGGACGGCCGCATGGTCACGCCGAGGGGGTATCGCGGCGTATGAAGCTGATGATTTTCTCCGGTACGACAGAAGGACATGATTTGTGCCGGTTTTTGTCGAAAAATAACGTGCAGGCGGAGGTTTTTGTTGCAACAGAGTATGGCGCTGCGGTGATGGAGCCGATGGCTGGAATCACGGTTCACGAGGGCCGTTTGGATGAGCAGGAGATGGAAAAACGATTGACCTCGGACACGCTGCTCATCGACGCAACGCATCCGTACGCGGCGGCTGTGACCGACAATCTGCGGGCGGCCTGCGCGAAATCGGGCGCACGCTACGAGCGGCTGCTGCGGCCTTCCCTGCCTTATCAGAACTGCGAAATCGTGCTGAACACAGCCGCTGCAGTGGACTGGCTGAACGCGCATCCGGGCAAGGTCCTGCTCACCACAGGCAGTAAAGAACTGGAAGCGTACACGGCGGTGCAGGATTTCCAAACGCGCCTGTTCCCGCGCGTGCTGCCGACCGCGTCGGTGCTCGAAAAGTGCGCCGCACTCGGCTTCCCGGGCGCGCACATCATCGCCATGCAGGGCCCGTTTTCGCAGGCTATGAACGCGGCGCTGCTGCGCGAGACCGGCGCAAAAATCCTCGTGACCAAGGACACCGGCGTGTCCGGCGGCTTTGCGGAGAAGGTTGCGGCAGCTGAGGAGGTCGGCGCAAAGGTACTGGTCATTGCGCGTCCGCGTGTGGAAAACGGCAAAAATCAGGTGGAAATGCAGGAATTTCTCGCGAATTTGCTCGGCTTACAGCCGGAAAAAGTGCAGCGCATATTCACCATCATCGGGGCGGGCATGGGCACGGCGGACACGCTGACCGGCGAAGCCGTCCGCACGCTTGCAGCTGCAGAGAAAGTATTTGCCACAAAACGGCTGGCGGCACTGTCGCCCAAGGCGGAGGTCTGCGCGTTCTCTGAGCTGGCTGAGCAGGCAATACAGTGCACAGAAAAGCACATATCTCTGCTCGTTTCCGGTGACGTGGGATTCTTCAGCGCGGCCGGAAAGCTGCGCGAGCGGCTCCTGCCGTACGGCGGGGTAACACTCGTGCCGGGATTGTCCAGTATGCAGTATATGTGCGCGAAATGCGGTATTTCCTACGAAAATCTGTGTGTTAAGAGTCTGCACGGTCGCACAGGAAATATTCTCGGTGCCGTAAGTTACCATGCGGCAACATTTGTGCTGACCGGCGGCGAGAACAACGCGCAGGCGGTTTGCAATAGCCTTACGGACGCGGGAGTGGGCGCGCTGCCCGTTCATCTCGGGGAAAATCTCGGTGCGGAAAATGAGCGGATTGTGCACGGCACAGCCGCAGAGATTGCGCAGCTTTCGTGCCCGGATTTAGCGGTTCTGCTGATCGAAAACCCGCGTGCGGCGAACAAAAACAAACCGATTCGAGATGAAATGCACACGCGCGGAAAGGTACCGATGACCAAGGAAGAGGTTCGGTGGGTGTCGGTGAACCGCCTGACTGTCCGACCGACCGACACGGTCTGGGACGTGGGTGCGGGCACCGGCGCGGTTACGCTCGAGCTGGCGCGCAAGGCCAGCGACGGCACGGTTTACGCCGTCGAGCGAAAGCCGGAAGCGGTCGCGCTCTTGCACGAAAACCGCATAAAACTCGGCGGATACAATGTGAAAATCATTGAAGGACCTGCGCCGGAGGCACTGGACAACCTTCCGGCACCGGACTGCGTGTTCGTCGGCGGGAGCGGCGGCAGAATGCGGGAGATTCTGGCACTTGCCAGGGAGAAAAATCCGGAAGTTCGCGTGGTCGTGAACGCGATTGCGCTCGAGACCTTGTTTGCGGCGCAGACGGCCTTGAAAGAATTGGGGTTTTCTGACATCGAGGTCACACAGCTGGCAGCCACGCGCGGCAAGCCGGTCGGCGCGTACACCATGCTGACTGCGAACAATCCGGTGTTTATTCTGTCCGGGAGGGCCGCAAATGACACAAAATAATGCACCAAGACTGCTGCTTGCGGGCACCGGCAGCGGCTGCGGCAAGACGACGGTTACGACCGCGATTCTGCGGGCGCTACAGCGTCGCGGCGTAAAACTCAACGCGTTCAAGTGCGGTCCGGACTACATCGACCCGATGTTCCATACGGCGGTTTTGGGCGTTCCGAGCCGCAATTTAGACCTGTTTTTCGAGGACGAGGCCGGTATTCGCAGTCAGCTTGCGCGGCATATCCAGCCGGACGGTCTCGGCGTGATCGAGGGCGTCATGGGCTTTTACGACGGCGTTTCCGGTACGACGGATACGGCTTCGGCGGCGCATCTGGCCCGCGCAACCGGCACGCCTGCGGTGCTGATCGTGCGGCCTAAGGGGCAGTCGCTGTCGCTTGCGGCACAGATTCACGGGTTCCGCACATTTGCGGAAAATACGCTTGCAGGAGTGATTTTAAACGGCGTTTCGGCGGGAATGTACTCGTTTTACAAACAAATCGCAGAGAAAGCGGGGCTGCCTGTGCTCGGCTTTTTGCCGCCGGTTCCGGAGGCCGAAATACCTGACCGCCACCTCGGTCTGGTGACGGCGGACGAGCTGTCCGACCTGCGTGAGAAAATTGATCGGCTGGCGGATGCGGCAGAGGAAGGCATTGACCTCCACGCATTGTGTGCATTAGCACAGACGGCGAAACCGCTGACCGATACGCACATGCCGCTCGCTCGTGCGACCGATTTTCCGGTGCGGGTCGCGGTAGCCAAGGACCGCGCATTCTGCTTCTATTACGAGGATAACTTCGATGTGCTGCGTGAACTGGGGGCAGAGCTTGTGCCGTTTTCGCCGCTCACGGACGAGCGGCTGCCGGAGAATATCGACGGTCTGTACCTTGGCGGCGGCTATCCGGAATTGTATGAAAAACAGCTTTCAGAGAATGAAATCATGCGAAATTCTATCAAAACAGCGATTTTAAACGGTTTGCCGACAGTTGCCGAATGCGGCGGATTTCTTTATCTGCTGCAGTCGCTCGACGGCGCGGCAATGGCAGGCGTGCTGCCGACTTCGGCGCACATGACACACAGGCTGCAGCCGTTCGGCTATGTCACGCTCACGGCAAACAGTGATAACCTGCTGTGCGAAGCCGGTGGACAATTTCCTGTGCACGAGTTCCATTATGCACAGGCTGTGGATAATGGCACAGATTTTCGCGCGGTCAAGCCAAACGGGCGCGCGTGGGACTGCGGCTTTGCGTCGGACACGCTCTACGCAGGATTTCCGCATTTGTATTTCCGTGCGAAAACTGAAATTGCAGCGAATTTTGTCCGGAAATGCGCAGAAAGGAGCGGAAAATGACACTTGAACAGACTATTTCTGCCATCCGGCCGCTGGATGAGAAAAGCATGACGGCGGCGCGAAACCGTTTTGCAAATATTGCCATGCCGCTCGGTGGACTGGGTCTTCTGCAGGACGCGATTGTGCAGCTTGCGGGTATTCTCGGTCAGCCGGTGCCGGATATTTCCAGACGCGTGGCGGTTGTTTTCTGCGCGGACAACGGCGTGGTCGCCGAGGGCGTGACGCAGTGCGGGCAGGAGGTAACAGCCACGGTCGCGGAAAATATGGGCCGCGGCGAGTCCACCGTTTGTCTGATGGCAAAACAGCTCGGAATGGACGTATTTCCGGTCGATATTGGTGTTGCGCAGCCGATAAAGAGCGAAAAAGTGCTGCAATTTTCCGTTCGGCGCGGAACTGCAAACTTTGCGCATGAGCCTGCCATGACGCGGAAAGAGGCGCTCGAAGCGGTCGAAATCGGCATTAAAATGGCGGAAATGTGTGCCGAAAAGGGATATTCGCTGCTTATTGGCGGCGAAATGGGCATCGGCAACACGACTACGAGCGCGGCAGTCACGGCGGCGCTCACCGGCGCGGATACTGCGGCGGTCACAGGACGCGGAGCGGGTCTGTCAACGGCCGGGCTGGAGCGAAAAATCGCAGTGATCGAGGCGGCGCTGGCGCTTCACAAACCCGACTCGAATGACTCGATCGACGTGCTGCACAAGGTCGGCGGTTTGGATATCGCGGGTTTGTGCGGTCTGTATCTGGGTGCGGCGGCGCAGCGCATTCCGGTCGTGCTGGACGGCGTGATTTCGTGCGCGGCGGCGCTTCTCGCCGTGCGATTGTGTCCGCAGTCTGTGCATTTTATGGTCGCAGCGCACAGATCAGACGAACCGGCGAGCATTTTGCTGCTCGATGCACTCGGCAAGCGGCCGTTCCTGACGGCGGGCATGCACCTCGGGGAGGGGACAGGCGCGGCGGCCGGCGTGGCGCTTTTGGATCTGGCACTGGCGCCATATCGGGAAATGGTGAGCTTTGCGGACATTGGAATGGAGGCATATCAGCCGCAAAAGTAGTTGTTTGTCTGACAGATAGCACAAATTCTTTGCATAAATATTGTGTGTAACACCGATAAATGCTATCTGCCTGCATTCTTTACAGGAATGCTGCGTGCAGCAAAAAGCACCGAGCGTTAACTCGGTGCTTGCTGTTCGGATTTTCAGCATTTCAGGGCTTCATCTGCGATATTTGCAGTGATTTTGTTGTAGAACTCCTGCTTTTGCGCATCGTTTTCAAACGCTGAGAACGGCACGATGACCGCGGAGAATTCATCAACAAAAATATAATAATGCTTGTCATCGGTTGCGGTACGTTGAACGGCCGAATACTGGTAAACGGTATCTTCGTTCTCGCCGGACAGCTCGAATTCGCTTTCACGCAGCGTGAGCGTTTTCGGTCCGCAAAGCTGCTTGTTCTTCGCGTTTCTGAGAATTTTCTCGATATTTTTGATCATTTTATGACGCATATAGCGCGGTGTACCCCAGAAGCAGACGGCAGCGAGCGCAACGTAAACCGCGATGGAAACCGGCGTGAGCGTATGCAGCCAGTACATGAGCGCACTGCCGCCGAGAATGACAATAGCCGCAGTGGCGATTCTCATGGTGCGAATACTGCGTTGAACAATCGCATTATTGTTGTAATAATTCAAATTAAAATCAATGAAATCCTGTTTGGTGATATCGTAATGCAGCTCCATTTTTTCTTACCTCAACTTACTTGGATAAAATTATTGTATCGAAAATCAGAGCGGATTGCAAGTCTAATTCAGAAAGGGGAGCGAAAATGCTGATTTTAGTGACCGGCGGAGCGGCTTCGGGCAAGTCGGAGCACGCGGAACGGCTGGTATGTGAAAAAGCACAGAGCCGATTATATCTGGCGACTATGCAGCCGTTCGGCAAGTCCGCAGAGGCGCGGATTGCGCGGCATCGGGCGCTTCGTGTGGGAAAGGGGTTCGCTACGGTAGAGAGAACACTTGACTTAGCGAATCTCAGGCTCTCTCGGCAATACGACGGAATTTTGCTCGAGGATTTGGGCAATCTGCTGGCAAACGAGCTGTTTGCGCCGGAAGGCGCAGGCGCAGGATCGGCGTTCGACAGCATTGTTGCAGGCGTGGATAATCTGCAAAAATACTGTGAAACGCTGGTTATCGTTTCCAACGAAATCTTTACGGACGGCGTGCCGTATCCGCCGGAGACCATGCAGTATATTCGGATTTTGGGAGAACTGCACCAGAAATTGACTGGGAAAGCAGACGCGGTATATGAATCGGTATGCGGTATTTTACTGCCGGTAAAGGAGGGGAAACAGCCGTGAAAAGTGTAATCAGCGGACTTTTGGTCGCGTTCTCAATGTACTCTGCGATACCTGTTCCGCAGGTGAACTGGGAAAAACAGACCATGCGGTGGGCACTTGGCTTCCTGCCGCTCATCGGTGTGCTGATCGGTGCGATAGAGTGGTTCTGGTTCGCATTTTGCGTGCATTTCGGCGCGGCAGGCGTGTTTTACGCTGTGATCGCAGCGCTGATTCCTCTGGCAGTGTCCGGCGGCATTCATCTGGACGGCCTGTGCGACACCTGCGACGCGCTGTGCTCGTTCGGCGACCGGAAAAAGCGGCTGGCCATTCTCAAGGACCCGCACGTTGGCGCGTTTGGGCCGCTCTGGCTGATGGCATTCCTGCTGGCCGAGGTCGGGTGTTTTGCCCAGATTTACGACCGGCCTGTGCTTCTTCCGCTGGCATGCACAGGATTTGCTTTCGCACGGGCAATGGGCGGCTGCAAGGTGGTTGCGTCACCGTGCGCGAAAGACAGCGGACTTGCACATATATTTGCGGAAAACAGCGATAAACGCGCGGTATCGCGCATTTTAGTTGCTGAATTTGTTCTGTTTGCGGTGCTTCTCGGATTGTGGATATACCGCGTGCCGCACGCGCTTGCTGCGGCGAAAGTGCTCGTTATCGTGCTCGTTGTGTGGTATGCTGTGCATGAGCACATAAGCCGCCGCGTGTTCGGCGGTGTAACCGGAGACCTGGCGGGATTCTGCATCTCGCTGTCGGAATTGATCACGCTTGCGGCAGCAGCGATTGGAGGACTGATTTTATGACCGTGCTCATCATTGGCGGGGCATATCAGGGGAAACGAAAAGTTGCCGAAAACCTGTATGCAGACCTGCCGAGGATTGAAAATCTGCACGAAATCGTGCGGAAAATGCTGAAGGAAGACAAAGACCCGCTGTCGCTCGCAGATACGCTGTGCGGACACGTTATCACCTGCGATGAGATCGGCTGCGGCATCGTTCCCATCGACCGTGCGGACGAAAACTGGCGTGAAGCGGTTGGTCGTCTGTGCTGTGCTTTGGCACAGAAAGCAGACGCAGTCGTGCGCGTGATCGCAGGCGTGCCGCAATTCATCAAAGGAGAAAAACCATGACGATAACCCTTGCCGTGCTGCTCGGCTTCGCGCTCGACTGGCTGCTCGGAGACCCGAAAAAATTGCCGCATCCGGTATGTGCGGTGGGAAAACTCATTTCAGGAACCGAAAAAGTTCTGCGCCGCATATTTCCCGCAACGCCTGCGTCACTGACATTCGCTGGAATTGTACTCTGGCTCATCACTTGCGGTGTGAGCTTTGCCGTGCCGTTTTTCCTTTTGCGCTGGCTGTATCATGTGAACTTCTGGCTCGGTTTTGCCGCCGAAACGCTGCTTTGCTGGATGATTTTCGCACGAAAAAGCCTTGCGGACGCCGGTTATCATGTCTACGGCGCGATCAAGCAGTCGCTCGAGGAGGGCCGCAAGGCCATCGCGTGGTACGTCGGCCGCGATACCGCAGAGCTGTCCGAGGAGGGCGTTATCAAGGCCGCTGTCGAGACCGTGGCTGAAAACCTGACGGACGGTGTGGTCTCGCCGCTCGTGTTCATGCTCATCGGCGGAGCGCCGCTCGGCATGCTGTACAAGGCGGTCAACACGCTGGATTCCATGGTCGGCTATCATAACGATAAATACGAGTATTTCGGCAAGTTTTCGGCAAAAATGGACGATTTTTTCAACTTTATCCCTGCCAGACTGTCCGCACTGTGTATGATCGCCGGTGCCGGCATGCTGCACCTCGATAACCGAAACGCGCTCCGGATTTACCGTCGTGACCGCAGCAAACACAAGAGTCCGAACGCCGGTCAGACCGAATCTGTGTGCGCGGGCGCGCTGCACATCCAGCTCGGCGGCGATGCCAGTTACTTCGGCAAAATCGTTAAAAAAGCCGTCTTCGGTGATCCGATGCGCCGTGTAGACCGCACGGATATTCTCGCAGCGGTCGATCTGATGACGGCGGCAAGCGTGTTTGCGCTGGTGCTGTGCTGTGTAATCCGCCTGATCGTAAAAAGTTAGGATGCTATGCGGGAGAGAAAACTCGCATTTGAAAGGATGAAAAAATGCTTAATTATGTCCACGGCGGCGATATCCAAACCTACATCGACCGCCACGGCTTCGCGCCGCTCGACCTGTCCGCGAACATCAATCCGTTCGGCATACCGGACGCGGTACGCACGGCCATGCACAAGGCTGTGGATAACTGCACGCAGTATCCCGACCCGTTTTGCCGCGCCGCGCGGCAGGCGATTGGTGCGAGAGAAGGCGTCAATCCGGATTTTCTGTACTGCGGCAACGGTGCGGCGGATGTGCTCGACCGATTGGCGGCGGTGCTGAAACCGCGCAAGGTACTGCTCACCGCACCGACCTTTGCGGAGTACGAGCGCACGCTCTCAGGTGCGGAGATTCGGGTGCATAATCTGCGGGAAACGGACGGTTTTGCGCTCACAGAGCGCATTTTGGACGAGATTTCACCGGATTTGGATGCGGTTTATCTCTGCAACCCGAACAATCCGACCGGGCGAACCGCCCAACCGGAACTTCTGCGGGAAATCGTCCGAAAATGCACAGAAAACGGCGTAAAACTGGTCGTGGATGAGTGCTTCAACGACTTCCTGACAGACGCAGAGCGGCACACACGGAAAGACCTGCTGGAATCCAATCCCGGTCTGATTATCCTGCGTGCGTACACGAAAATGTACGCCGTACCCGGTGTGCGCTTCGGCTGGTGCATGACGGTGGACGCGGTGCTGATTGAGAAATTATACCATGCCGGACAGCCGTGGAACGTGTCGGTCATCGCACAGGCGTGCGCCGCCGCGGCGGCACACGAGCCGGACTGGGCCGCTGAAACCGCCAAACGCATTGCCAAGGAACGCAGATTCTTATCCGACGGACTTGCAGCCTGCGGACTGACCGTCTTTCCGGGCGAGGCCAACTTCCTGCTGTTCCGTTCAAACGATACCGGACTGCACGAGAAACTCGCGGAGCACGGCATAATGATACGAAACTGCGATAATTATCGCGGACTTTCGGCGGGATACTATCGCGTTGCCGTAAAAACGAGAGAAGCAAGCAAGTGCTTGCTAAACGCAATCAAATTGATAATGGAAAATGGATAATGGAGAACGAAGGTACGCGCTTTGTGCGGATTTGACAGCGCCGCGGGCGCAAGGGCAGTGACATTTTCCATTATGCGGGAGGTTTGCAAATGGCAAAAATTATCATGATACAGGGCACCTGCTCAAACGCCGGCAAAAGCCTGCTTTGCGCGGCCCTGTGCCGGATTTTCCGGCAGGACGGCTACCGCGTTGCGCCGTTCAAGTCACAGAACATGGCGCTCAACTCGTTCATCACGGCGGACGGTAGGGAGATGGGCCGCGCACAGGTCGTGCAGGCCGAGGCGGCGGGCATCGCGCCCGATGTGCGCATGAACCCGATCTTGCTCAAGCCGACAAGCGACGTTGGCTCGCAGGTCATCATCATGGGCGAGGCGCAGGGAAACCGCACCGCGCGGGAGTATTGGGGCCGCAAAAAGGCGCTTTTGCCCATTATCAAGGACGCATTTGACAGCCTTGCCGCCGAGAACGACATTATTGTGATCGAGGGTGCGGGCAGTCCGGCGGAGATCAATCTCAAGCAGGATGATATTGTAAATATGGGCCTGGCGAAGCTGGTGGATGCACCCGTTCTGCTGGTCGGCGACATCGACCGCGGCGGCGTGTTCGCGTCGCTGTACGGCACGGTCAAGCTGCTCGAGGAGGACGAGCAGGCGCGGATTCGCGGTCTCATCATCAACAAATTCCGCGGTGACGTGGAGATTCTGCGGCCGGGTCTGACGCAGCTTGAGGATTTGACCGGCAAGCCGGTCATCGGCGTGGTGCCGTACGGTCATTTTGACATCGACGATGAGGACAGCCTGTCCGAGCGTCTGGACACAAAGGCTGCTCCCGCACTGGTAAACATTGCGGTTGTAAAGCTGCCGCGACTGTCCAATTTCACCGATTTTTCCGCACTTTCGCGTGTATCCGGCGTGAGTGTCGCGTACGCGGACAAACCGGCGCAGCTTGCCGAAGCCGACCTGATTATCCTGCCGGGCACCAAGTCCACGCTGGCAGACCTGCGGTGGCTGCGCGAGAGCGGCATGGAGGCGCAGATTCTCAAGGCGCACGCGGCAGGCACGCCGGTTTTCGGCATCTGCGGCGGCTACCAGATGATGGGACGCACGGTCTCCGACCCGGACAACACCGAGGGCGGCGGCAGTCTGCGCGGCATGAGTCTGCTGCCGATCGACACGGTGTTCCGCCCGAGCAAGACCACGACGCAGACGCGCGGCACGCTGCTGGAGATTGACGGCGTGCTGTCCGATTTGAGCGGTCTGGCGGTCGAGGGCTATGAGATTCACATGGGCGAAACCGTGCGCGACGCGAGTGCAAAGCCGCTCGTTCGATTGCTTCGCAGGGAAGGCGAAATCGAGGACGGCTGTCAGACAGAAAACGCCTTCGGCACTTATCTGCACGGCGTGTTCGATGCGCCGGAGGCGGCGCTGCGGACGGCGCAGGCACTGGCGCAAAAGAAGGGCGTGACGCTGACCGGCGAAGCACTCGATACGCACGCCTACAAGGAACAGCAGTACGACAAACTGGCGGATTCGGTGCGAAAATCGCTCGATATGGAGTGGATTTACCGTATAATGGAGGGAAAAGCATGACAGGACTCATTCACCTGTACTGCGGCGGCGGCAAGGGCAAAACCACGGCGGCGGTCGGACTGACCGTGCGCTGTGCGGGCCGCGGAAACAAGGTCGTGTTCGCGCAGTTTCTCAAGGATGGGACTTCGGGCGAGTGCCGCGTGCTGGCGAAATTGCCTGATGTGACCGTTATGGCAGCCAATCCGGTCGGCAAGTTCTCGTTCCGCATGACGGATGCGGAGAAGCGGGAGACAGCGGACGCGCTTACCCGCACCTTCGATGCGGCAACCGGCTTTGCCGTGCGGGAGCACGCGCGGCTGCTCGTGCTGGATGAGGTCTGTGCGGCAATCTCGTGCGGCTTTCTGGATGAGAAAACGGTCGTAAAATTCCTTGAGACCAAGCCGGAAACGCTCGAGGTCGTACTGACCGGACGGGGTCCGTCCGAAGCGCTGCAGGCACACGCGGACTACATTACAGAAATGAAAATGCAGCGGCACCCGTTTGAGAAGGGCATCGCTGCGCGGGAGGGAATCGAATTTTGAACGGATACATGAAGCCGCAGGACATTGAAAAGCGGTCGTTTGAAATCATCACCGCCGAGCTGGGCGAGCGCACGTTTCCGGCGGGCATCGCCGAGGTGGTCAAGCGCGTCATTCACACCACGGCGGATTTTGACTACGCGGACAGCCTTGCGTTTTCGCCGGATGTGATCGAAAAGGCAAAGGCCGCGCTTGCGGCAGGGGCAACGGTGGTTACCGATACCAATATGGTGCTCTCCGGGGTGAGCAAGGCGACGCTGGCAAAGCTCGGCGGAAAGGCGGTCTGCCTGATGGCGGATGAGCAGGTAGCAAGCGAGGCCAAGGCGCGCGGAGTCACGCGGGCAGTTGTTTCGATGGAGCACGCCGCCAAATTTGAAGGCCCGCTCATCTTCGCCATCGGCAATGCGCCGACCGCGCTCATCCGTCTGCATGAGTTGATTGAGGAAGGCGCTGTCGCGCCTGCGCTCGTCATCGGTGTGCCGGTCGGATTTGTCAACGTGGTCGAGGCGAAGGAGCTGTTCATCGGCGGGGACACGCCGTATATCATCGCGCGAGGCCGCAAGGGCGGCTCGAATGTAGCCGCGTCCATTGTCAATGCGCTGTTGTATCAGATGGTACATCGAGAAGGCTTTTAATTGCTGTCGCCAAACCACGGTTTGGCCGACAAGAGGAACGGACCGTAGGCCGTTCCAAAGTCGTCCGAAAGTTCCCATACGGAAACTTTCTCCCTCTTAGGGTATAAAAACCGAGATACATGCTCC
>PPYF01438573.1_pt1 | contig 14578 bp, 13 predicted proteins | sample 1559871 | NCBI WGS metagenome assembly PPYF01 (sample SAMN08240021, study PRJNA423297) | Human gut metagenome, whole genome shotgun sequencing project. | reverse complement strand
CCAACACTCTTTCTAAAAGACCTTTGCAATTATCTTCGTCCATCATCACTGCGCCGAACATAAAATTATCTTTGATCGTAAGTTCCTTTAATCGTTTTGTTCTTCCCATTTTATTCCTCCATTTGCAGAGGAATTCTATAAGATGATTATAGCAAATTTCTCAAGATATCACCAGATTAATTTTATGAGACCATTATACCAACTGATGTTAGCAGTTTAATGACAGCTCATGAAATCACTAACAAGTAATTTCTATGTATAAAGTTATTTTACTCCAAAACCATCACAAATAATTTACTAAGACTTCCCACACCATGAGGTTCGTCACACCTTACTACAAAAATAAAATTTGTAACTTGAAATATCCAGGGGCTTCCCCCTGGATGCATTCTTTCAACTCTTTTTCACTAAAGTTCCCTTACCCCATAGATGACTGCCTTGCCTCGATATACATATTAATATCGTCAACAATATACTGCCTGCCAGTAGTATGAAGCGCTTCGTAATAGTCCCGAATATAATCAATCACACGATACCGATTAAACAGATCAATGACGTTTTTTCCATTCATCCCCTTTGCATTTTTATATTCTTCTATACAATATACAATAAAATTCGTTTTTTCATCCATACTCAGACCTCCTCTGGGTAAGTAATATGCCCGCTCTCCTTTTCCTCCAGCCACATTTCATATAAGGTAGGAATACTTAAATGCCAGAGCTTCGTTTCCTCTCGCTCTAACTGACGATAAAGGTCAGACGCATATAGCTGTGTTAAGGCTTCTTTCTCTGTAAGTGACTGTTTTTCCATTATCATACGGAGCAGGCGCGGTACGATGAGTTCCAACATTCCTTTGATTCCCTTTTCACTCATTGCAATCCCTCCCTATCGGCAACTGCCCTATATATTTTAACTCTTTTAAAGAACTTGCTGTCGTAAAAGTCATCTGATTATACAGTTTTTTAACCTTCAGTCTGGCAATCGTCTCATCCTTTGTTAAAATACCTTCCTCATAAGCAATAAACGTCCGGTAAATAGTATCATTAGCTACTGGCCCGAAAATAATATCATAACTTATCCCTTCATAACTCCCATTGCGATTTGCAAATACGAAATCCAACCATTCTTCATTTGGTTCTGAAAAAAACAGGAGTTTATATTTGTTTTTCAGTTCTTCTAACTCGGCCGTTTCATACATACTGACACAAGGAATGCCTGTTTCCCTCCGGGCCGTTACTTTTTCTGCAAAATTTACTGCCTGGTCTTTATTGAATGTTGTATAGAAACCATATCCAAAATCTAATGTCCGATTCTGACGGACTAATCTTGGATGGTCTACTACCATATTGCTTCCATGATATACGATCATATGCAAACCTCCATCATTTTCTGTGTTATAGCATATTCTTCAGACAAGGCTTTCAGCATGACCTGAATATGCCTGCGCCGTTCAATCTGTTGCTGCAATCTTTCAACTTTATCTCCTGCTCTCCCGACATACTTTGAAATTGTCTTTTTCCCACTGCGATACTGTAAATAGTAATATTGATTTCCTTTAATCATTTTGGCAATCAGAGCACCTTTCGGCAAAGTAGTAAGTTCTGTCTCATATTTCTTTATCATATACTCAATTCGCCGCTGCTCTTGCACAACCGCATTTTCCAATAAATTCATATTATCACCTACTTATAGTATAACCAACACTTAGATAAAGGTCAACCTTTTTGTATGGTAACTATCTATATCGCACATTACCCTTCATTTTCTCCTATTATTCTGTTATAATTAGCCAAATTGGTAGTTAAATTTCCAATATATGTAACCCATATAATGGTATCGTAATTTAAGACACTTCAAGAGACATTTCTTAATGAATCTGATATACTGTAAATATTAGAGAAAGAAGGATTGTTATTATGTCTCGAACAAGAAGAAATTTCTCCGCCAAATTTAAATCAGAATTAGTGATTCTATTGGAAAATCAAATGAACTGCATAACGAAGAACTACTTTATCAGATAATTGATATAGAGGGAGAAATGTTTGGAAAAGTATATCAGCAGTTGGAAATGGTCGATTATGAAGCGAGGTAGTGGAAATGGAAAAAGACCCATTTAAGGAATATTTGAGAGAGTCTGAGCCGGATAAAGCTCATAAAGGTTATGCGTGGAGTACCGCAATCGGACTTCAAGCAGTGGACGGACTGAAACCGTCTAAATATCTGATTGATACTGCCATTCAGAATATTGAAGGCAAAATCACGATGAAGGAAGCACAGAGTCTTATCGACAGCTACTATGAGGAAAGATCCGTGCATTTATCTGATGATGAGCGCACAGAAGAAGCAGATAAGGTTTCTTCCCGCATTGCGGAAATCCTTTCTGAAACAGCGTTTTCATTTTCGCCAAATGAGTATATCTCTATCCACCGCAAACTTTTTCAAGGTATTTACAAGCATGCTGGAAAGATTAGAGATTATAATATTACAAAGAAAGAATGGGTGCTAGATGGAGCAACCGTTATGTATGGTAGTGCGTCTGAACTGGAAACCACACTTGAATATGATTTTTCGCAGGAGAGAGCTTTTAGCTATAAAGGGCTTTCAATGGACGAGATAATTCATCATCTTGCAGTATTCATTTCAAGATTATGGCAAATCCATATCTTTGGGGAAGGTAATACAAGAACAACGGCGGTTTTCTTCATTAAATATTTAAGAACACTGGGGTTTTCTGTAACCAACGATATTTTTGCGGAAAATGCGTGGTATTTCAGAAATGCACTTGTTCGTGCAAACTATACGAATCTACAAAAAGACATTCATGAAACAACAGAATATCTAGAAGCATTTCTCAGAAATCTACTCTTGAACGAGAAAAATGAGCTTCACAATCGAAATCTTCACATAAGTGGACGCTTAAATGAAGAAAAAGTGGACATTGAATATACAAAAGTGGATATTGAGAATGGAAAGGTGGACATTCAAGTCCAAAAAGTGGATATTGAAAGTGTACTTTCCGAAAGAGGCAGAAATTTCTCAGTAAAAACGAATGTTCATATCCATAAACTTTTTGAGAAGTTTGGTTTTGATGAAGTTTTTGGAAGAAGTGCAGTTATGGAGCTTCTTGATTTGAAAGGTTCAGGTGCTTCAAAATTGCTTTCCAATCTTGTGCAGGCAGATATTATTGAACCTGTATCCGGTTACGGAAAAGGAAAATATAAGTTCAAGATATAGTTATAGGACTTCCTGTATCGTGATTTTATGGTAGATACTTATGGTACTTCAAAAACATCTATGCCTGTGGAACGGATCCCTGGTGAAAAGACGTATATTGACTGGGTAGGCGACCAGCTGGAACTACTATTGGATACAACAACTGGAGAACTTCGGAAAGTTCACATTTTTACAACTACTGCGTAATCCATCTCCTCAATCCGTCTCTCGATATGACAAAGAAGGATTCCTTTACCAAATTTATCATTTTCCGTAATGAAGATCACATAAGTATCCACTAAATCTTCAAAATCTTCGCCTTTAGAAAGAAGCGTACGGTCAATCATACTGCTGTGGAATCTGGCTCGTTTTACACCAGAGCCACGATCTTTCCATCCAAAGCTTCAGAAAAAAAAGTCATCGTCCATCAGGCGCAGTTCTTTCAGCATTTGTAAATCCTTTTCGTTCATTACATGCTTTTCTGTCTCCTGCACATGATCATTTATCCCTCCACTTGCTTATTTCTGCTTAATAAATTGCCTCCCATGCCTCTATCGCTTTCAACATATCCCTTGCCAAAACTGCTTTTTCTTCATTCTCCCCGTCTGAAAAATAAGTATATACGTCTGAAATCTGTCCTCTCAACGCTTCTGTCTGCTCTGTTCCTGTTCCGCATTGACCAGTTTCAAGCTCGTATATTGCCTGACCGTAAGCTGACACAAACCACATAAGCGCCTTGTCGTAACATTCTGCAATCTCGTCTTGTCCCACTATGGGTATGCCTGCTTCTTCTATATAATTCACTCCTATCAGACGCATATTTTCAGATACTTTCTGATAAGAATTTGCCTCTATCCGCTTCTCTTTCGATTTTTGAAGCTGATCCAACTGCACAAAGTAGTAAGGGTCTCTCACTTTTGCATCTAAAAAATATGTATAGTAGATATTTGCCTCCTCGATTCTCTGGACGTATGATTGCAGATACGAGGACTCCACCGGCGCCATCCTTGTTTCTCTTTTGCTATTCTCATATTCTTCCAATAATGCCGCCCTGCACTCTGCCCGCTCCTCTTCGTTTAATTTGCCAACCTCTCCATCATAGTAAAGCGCGAGATCCTGAATGTACTTGTCTTCCGTCCAGGAAAATGCCCTTGCATTTCTGACTACTTTTACTTTCTCTTCTTTTTCTTCTTTTGATACGTTGCTTGTTTCTTCTTTGCCGGAAGATTGCTGATTCTTCAGCGTGAAGATTTTCCCTGTAGCGCTTACAGTTATTATACTACCGAAGATCATCACGAGAACCACTGCCCACACTGCCACATGTCTGATTAAAAATCTATATATTTGCTTTATGTTCTTATGCTTGAAAAACTTACTCGATATGTCTATAGATAATATAACTCCGCCACAGCCCCGAAACAGATACATGCCCGCTGACTGAATTTCTGCTAATGTCTCAAGATTCTTGATCTTCCATAGCGAAATACCAATTGCGCATGACAGTATGATGACTATACATAACGCACACATTCGATTTCTTTTTTTCTTTCCTTTCTTTGACTGCCCCACATCGCATCCCCTCGCCTTCTTGTCTTTCGTTGCTTTCTTCCAAATCTGGACTTTTTTCTTTTTTATTGTATCATTCTTTCATTCATAAATCAATTATACATGAATTTTTTGTTACTTTTTCACAAGATTTTAGAATGTAACCAATCTTAAAAATCAAGTAATATTCTTTTTAAGACATAATATTCTTTTTCCGCTCTTGTTCAGAATATAATTATTATATACAGAATTTCTTTTCGCATTCATTTCCATTTTTTATATTTTATGTTATAATCCAAATATAAAATTTGAAAGGAGTTCTCTATGAATCACGCAAAAAATGACTATCATTACTATCACGCCACTGTCATTCAACGAATTAAGGCTCTCATGGAACGCAAAAAAATAAGACAGACTGATTTGGTTGCCTGTACTGATATCAGTCAGTCCTCATTATCAAAATTGTTAAACGAAAACGGAAATATGAACCTTACATTGCACCACATTTTTGAGCTGTGCACCGCACTGGAAATTGAACCTTCTGAATTACTCTCTCTTGATACAAAAATTGAAGATATACCAGACAAAGCTTCACCCCCATCTTCTGAGGTAAGCTTCTTCAACAGCAGTTATATAAACAATCAGATTTTAATTCAAAATCCAACGCATCCGGCCTTCAATGGATTGAAGGACAATACTTTTCATATTTATACATTTTCAACTATTTCCTCAGAGTCCTTCTTGCTAAATGGAACGCTTAAATTTACCCCTTCAGAAGATTATTCTTTTTGCAAGGCAGAACTGATTTTAGACACTGGAAAAACGGATGTGAATAACAACGCGATAGAAAAATATTACTCTGGAGAATTGATGATTTCTCTGGCTATGAATGCCTGCTATGTACTTTTGACCAATCGGGATAATGGGGAGATCTGCTTCTTGAACTTCCGGCATATGTTCCTGTTCCGTCAAAACCTCGAATGTCGTGTCGGCACAATATCCTCCACATCAAGCGGCGGAAACCGACTTCCCGTCATTCAAAGAATCTTACTTTCCTATACACCACTAAAGGTATCGGCACAAGATACAACAGATATTGATTTTATAAAGGGACAATTAAGATTGAATCATTCAGAAATATTGATTTCAAACGATAGTCTGACCGAGTTAAAGACTACCTATGAAGGTAACGCTGAAATAGTAGACTTCTTTAAAAATTTTGAGAACCTTGCAAGAAAACAAGAGTACTTGATATTAGATGAATCCAGCATGCGAGAAATTCCGGTCGCTTCTGATATTAAGACGGAAGGGCTTGGGATATTGCGTAATGCCTCCTATGCCGCACGATACAACAAAGTCAGACACTCCTAAAACTTTCTCCACACCATCTTATTCACAACTCCTGTATAGCTCTGAATGATTTTCACAACTTTTGTGGATACATTTTCTTCTACATAATCCGGTACCGGAATTCCGTAATCTCCGTTTTCATTCATTGCCACTGCTGTCTCCACAGCCTGTACCAGGGAATTGCTGTCGATTCCGGCAAGCACAAAACATCCTTTATCCAGAGCTTCTGGTCTTTCTGTAGAAGTACGGATACAAACCGCAGGGAACGGATGACCTACAGAGGTAAAGAAACTGCTTTCCTCCGGCAATGTTCCGCTGTCCGACACTACCGCAAATGCATTCATCTGCAGACAGTTATAATCATGGAACCCTAGCGGCTCATGCTGAATGACACGTTGATCCAATTGGAATCCTGATGCTTCCAATCTCTTTCTGCTTCTTGGATGACAAGAATATAAGATCGGCATATCATACTTCTCTGCAATCTTATTGATTGCCTCAAAGAGTGATAAGAAGTTCTTCTCTGTATCAATATTTTCTTCACGATGTGCAGAGAGCAAGATATATTTTCCCTTTTCCAATCCCAAACGGGCATGCACATCGGATGCTTCGATTTTTTTCAGATTATCATGCAGCACTTCTGCCATTGGAGAGCCTGTCACATAAGTACGTTCTTTCGGCAATCCGCAGTCCGCAAGATAACGGCGGGCATGTTCTGAATATGCCATATTCACATCTGAAATAATGTCTACAATACGGCGGTTTGTCTCTTCCGGAAGACACTCATCTTTACAACGGTTTCCTGCTTCCATATGGAAAATCGGAATATGAAGACGCTTCGCCCCGATCACGCTCAGACAACTGTTCGTATCACCCAGAACCAGTACTGCGTCCGGTTTTATCTCTGCCATCAATTTATAAGATTCGGAAATAATATTTCCCATGGTCTCTCCGAGATCTGCACCCACTGCATTCAGATACACATCCGGATCATCCAACTCCAGATCATGGAAAAATACACCGTTTAAGTTGTAGTCATAGTTCTGTCCGGTATGCGCCAGAATGGTATCAAAATAGTTCCGGCACTTTTTGATCACTGCTGCCAGGCGGATAATCTCCGGACGAGTCCCTACAATGATCAATAATTTCAGTTTCCCATTATTCTTAAATGTCACTTCTGTTTTCATTCTATTCTCCCTCACAGCGGGTATGCTCGCAATGGAACCACTTCGCCCGCCTCAATTTTTGTTGCTCTTGGAATCCGATTTTCTGCCTTGATCACAGTCCCCGGAGAAATATGTACGCCTTCTTCGATCACACATCCATGGTCTACAATCGAACCACAATTGATAATACAGCCCGATTGGATCCGACAATCTGTATTTATGATCGCAAGCGGCAATACAACTGTTCCGACTCCTACTTCTGCAGTGGGACTTACATAAGCTGTGGCATGTATCAATCGCGGAAGTACAATCTGCGCATCGGATAACTTTTTCATCCAATCCAAACGCATTTCATTGTTTCCAAATGCAGGATACATCTCTGTATTCCCATCGGCAAATTTCATATATTCTAAGCATGTTCCCAATATCAAATCTGATGTTTCCTGTCCGTCATCCAGAAAATAAATCTGCTCATATTTTCCAGACTGCCTTGCAATGTCTGCTACGGTTTTTCCGTATCCGCCTGCTCCTAAGATGATCAATCTCATTTTTCTTCCACCTTTTCAAAAAATGTATCCGGATGCTTCGGATCAAACTGCTCGTTTGCCCACATCACAGTTACGAGATTCTCTGTTTCTGACAAATTGATGATATTATGTGTGTATCCCGGAAGCATATGGATTGCCTCGATCTTCTCGCCGGAAACCTCAAATTCGATCACTTCATCCGTTCCGATCTTGCGTTCCTGAATCAGACCATGTCCAGACACTACAATAAAAAATTCCCACTTGCTGTTGTGCCAGTGTTCTCCTTTTGTAATTCCTGGCTTCGAAATATTCACAGAAAACTGTCCACAATTCGCTGTTTTCAACAGCTCTGTAAAGCTTCCTCTGTCATCCACATTCATCTTCAGTGGAAAACTGACCTCCTCTTTTGGCAGATAAGACAAATATGTCGAATATAATTTCTTTGCAAACGAATCCTCTGGGATTTCCGGGATCAGAAGGGTTTTCGGCTGATTTTTGAATGCTTCTAATAAATCTACGATTTCTCCCAACGTTGCCTTATGGGTCGTTGGAACATAACAATATCTTCCTGCTTCATCTGCTACCGGATCCAATTCCTGATATTCACAGTGGTGTTCTTTGCCTTCCAGAGCATCCAGCATCTCCTCTACCAGATCGTCAATGTAAAGAAGCTCTAATTCTGTAGCCCTGTCATTGACCTGTATCGGCAAATTGTGTGCGATGTTATTGCAGAATGTAGCTACCGCACTGTTGTAATTTGGTCTGCACCATTTTCCGAAAAGATTCGGAAAACGGTACACCAGTACTTTTGCTCCACATTCTTTACCATATTCGAAAAATAACTCTTCCCCTGCCAGCTTACTCTTTCCATAATCAGACTGTCCATAACGTCCAATCAAGGTTGCCTGAATGGAACTGGAAAGCATCACCGGACAGGTATTGTGATGCTTTTTCAAGGTGTCTAACAGTTTCGATGCAAATCCGAAATTTCCATCCATAAACTCAGACTGCTCTTTTGGCCGGTTCACCCCGGCAAGATTGAAAACAAAGTCTGCTTTCTCACAATATGTATCTAACAAGGATTCCTCTGTATCAATGTCATATTCGAAAATTTCATCGATTGTAAGATCTCTTGTTCTGTTTTTTCCGTCTTTGATACAATATAAGTTGGCTGCAAGGTTTTTGCCGACAAAACCATTGGAGCCGGTTATAAGAATGTTCATGTGTTTACCCCCGCTTTTTATTGATCCAAGCAACTATTACTCCCGATAATGTTGCTGTAAACATTCCAAATATAGCTAAGAATATTTTTTCTGAAAAAGTTTCAGTCCATCTGTTATTTGCATAAATCCCTAAACCGCAAATAATAGCAAAAAGTCCTATGACAATTATCGTATTACCAAATCTCTTTTTTACTTTCCTTTGTTTCTCAATTTTCGAGCTTTCTGCTGCATACTTCTCAGTTTCTCTATTTTGCCATATAATCCGTCTTTTATGATTTAGTGTTTCTAATTCATATTTGATTATTGATAAATATTCCTCTATCCTGTCTAATACGACCTTTTTGCTGTCATTAATATCTTTTAGTGTATATCCTTCCTGCTCTTTATCTGTCGACAATGGATAAAAATGAAAAATTGTACATTCTTTAATTAATTGCTCCTCTTCTTGATTTCGTAAAATTTTATATGTTCCATTCTCTCCCAGAATGTATCTATTTTCTCTAATTATTACAGCATTATTTTCTAATCTTTCTTTTAATTTTTTTAAAGAACTAATCTTTTTTGTATATTTATCAGTAATGTTCTCTACATTTATAAAATCATCATATCCATTCAATGAATTCGCAAAGTCATCTACAATAAATTTTTCCAATTCTAAATGTCTTGTTTTAAAAAACCACCATTTTTTGTCATTCTTAAAATGTGACAGCAACAAATCACAACGTCCTTGATTATTATCATGTGCATTCTCACCCACAATTGGATTATCTAATTTTGATATTAACAACGTCATAATATTTCCTGTATTTCTATCTAAGTCAAATCTAATATCTCTATTAGTTGGATTATTTACTGAAATAATTAGTTGCCCTTTCCACACCGCATCAAGAGTTGTACTAATATGCCCGATTCCCTGACAGACTCTTGACACTTTTGAATGAAATGTTCCTGCAATAGTATTGTCTGTCTCTATCAACTCTTTTGAAAAAAACAAAACTGTATCTTGTGCCGGGATTATTACATGATGTACCTTCCCCTGCTCTATCGTATCTTCATGAACTGTTAATAAAATCCCCCTATTTATTGAAAAGGCAAAATTTGTAGTTGAAATATTGTATCCGATACCAGTAAGATTTTCTTCTTCAAACGGATAAATCTTAAGATGCCCTTCGCGAATAGCATTTTTAATATCTCCTCTGGAATACATATATCTCCTCCCTATTTGTTACTTTATTATAGCTGCTGTTCTATCTCTTCCTGTCCCACAGATTGATTAGGTACAGACTTATCTATACTGAATTGCTTTTCTATGCTTTCCTTATCCTCTTTATCCTGCCAGGAACTCTTGTATAAGTCACTCGGAGCATACCCCAAAGCCTTTAGTTCATCCTTATATGGCATTACAGGAGTATACAACTTCACATACGCATTTCCAGTAGCTCCTACAAATAAAATATACTCTGCCCACTCTTCTTTCGGACCAATATTGATAATGTGAGAATGCGAAATTCCCGGATACTGTTCTATGTAATAAATTTTTTTAATACCTGCTTCTTTTGCTTTTTTTGCACATAATTCACACGGACTAGATGTCGTAAACAAGTACCCACCTTTTAATTTATCATTTCCACATATTGCAAGTGCTCTTTCTTCTCCATGAAGTGCTTTGGTATAAATTTGATCTCTCTGTTTAATGATGTCCTGATAAATATCTTTAAAGCAAAAAGCAAATGGAAGGCCTTTTAAATTTACTTTCTTATCTTCATCAATTTTCGAACTGACTACTTCCAAATATTCTCTAAAGGTTTCGTCACTCAACTCATACTCACTATAAGCCATCTTATCGTATTTTCTAAACAGATCAAATAAATTTCTACGAATACATGATTCTGCTCCACATGGAGTATCATTCCACCCTAAAGATAAAATATTATATTCAGAATCTGTAACCACTGCCCCTACCTGCCTTGAAAGACATCCTGAGTTTACTTTTGCCGTCATTGCTACTTGCATGCATCTTTCTATTTTGGTAGGAGTCAAAAGACCTGGATGCATAATCAGCGTAATTACTCTTGCCAAAGAATGTAACAAAAGGAAATCACTTTTATAGTCCTTTTCTCTAAAATCTCGGGTCACAAAAATATCTGCATTTTCTACGCAAGTAATCACATCCTGTAAAACAAAATTAGACAAACTATTTTTATATGCTTTACTCCTGATCTGACCATTTTCTTGATATATCTCTCTAATAAACTTCTGTTCCACATCCGTAAAATTCCATTTATTAAACAACCTTCGTTCTTCTATGGTTTTTAAAATATCTTCTTGTTCCCCTATATCCATATCTTCCAAATATTTATCTACTATCTTATATAGTTTTCTTCCCATTGATAAATTTTCTTTTAGTTCTGTAAGACGATAATCCTTTATACTTTCAAATCGTCTTCGACGCATTTTTTCATCACTGGCCACAGATAATAAATAAAAAGATGCATAACGACATCTAAAATAAAATGCCTCAAATATATTTTTAAAATTATTAATTACAACAAAAACTTCATTTCTTTCAATTGGTGACTTTCCTCCATTATAAATTTCAAATATTTCATCATAATAACGTAATAATTTTAAAATTTGATTGATTCTTTCTGGGATCTTAAAAATATTTTCAGCTCTAAATTCATCTTCTCCTAAAATAAACGCACTTCCTGTTGCACGTATATTATTTCCATAGTTCTGAAACAATTGTGTAAAATTATTTTGTCCCTTTAATTCTTTTCTAAAGTAAGCATCTAATTCCGGCAAAATCCCATAGCAAAAACAAAATTGTTCGATTCTTTTCTTAGAATCTTTTTCTCCAATTTTTGAATTTATCTCCTTTAGTTTTTTTATTCTGTCTGATGAATCTGTTCCACAAAATGGAGAATCTGCACTATCTAAATATTCTTGCATTTTTTTCGGCAACGTTGTATCTTCCCCGTACCTAATTCTTTTATGTACCTCTTTCAATCGAACTTCCACACGCTCTTTAAACTTTTCATTTACAGCTCTCTTAAATAACTGATACATGGTTATATTTCCAATTGTCTCACTTTTGAGTTTTGCAATATCCTGTTCTAATAGATAAGACAAAATTACACTTGTTACACTAATTTCAATAAAGGGTCTCCAATTATGATGTAAATACCTATATACAACTTTAAACTCTCGCATTTCGCTCATATCAAAATTACCACGATCTGCTGGCTGTGTTGCCCGATCAGGAAAATCAAAGCTTGTTAACAATTCACATACATCTGCGGTTCCAGCTTTTACTTTTCCTGTTAACCCTATAATTGTAAATTTCTTTTTTTGTCCAAATACTTTTTTTATATGATTTTTCGTAACTATTTCTGACATATCTTTTGTATTATATTATCGGTGATCAAGCACCATCTATTTGACCTTTCTTTTGAGCTTACTTTCCTTCAAATATACTCCCCGTTATGTGTATCAATTCTCCCACTCTGCTAATTCATCTCTGATATACTGCAGTGTCAATAATTTTTCTTTCACTTGCTCTACATCCAATAACTCTGTATTGCTGGAATTAAATTCTGTCAATGTGTTTCTCTCTGTATCTCCATCTTTGAAATACTTATCATAATTTAAATCTCTCTTATCGCATGGTACCCGGTAGAATTCACCCATGTCCACTGCATTTGCACATTCTTCATTGGTAAGCAGTGTCTCATACATCTTTTCTCCGTGACGGATACCAATCACTTTAATTTCATGTCCCGGCGCAAACAATTCTGTCACAGCTTTTGCCAATACTTCAATCGTACATGCAGGCGCTTTCTGTACCAGAATGTCTCCGCTTGTCCCATTTTCAAATGCAAACAATACCAGATCTACCGCTTCTTCCAAACTCATAATAAATCTTGTCATAGAAGGTTCTGTGATGGTGATCGGATTGCCTGCTTTGATCTGTTCAATCCAAAGTGGGATTACAGATCCACGGGAACACATAACGTTTCCGTAACGAGTACAGCAGATTTTTGTTTTTTCCGGATCTACGGTTCTTGATTTGGCTACAATAACTTTTTCCATCATTGCCTTGCTTGTCCCCATTGCGTTCACCGGATAAGCTGCCTTATCTGTAGAAAGACAGATGACAGATTTTACACCTTCTTCAATTGCAGCTGTTAATACATTTTCTGTACCGAGTACATTCGTCTTTACAGCTTCAATCGGGAAAAACTCACAAGATGGAACCTGTTTTAAAGCTGCTGCATGGAAGATATAATCTACCCCATGCATCGCATTTTTTACAGATGCCAGGTCACGAACATCCCCTATAAAGAACTTAATCTTATTTGATGCTTCCGGCATTTTTGCCTGAAACTCATGTCTCATATCATCCTGTTTTTTCTCATCACGTGAGAAAATACGGATTTCTTTGATATCGGTTTCTAAAAATCCATTGAGAACAGCGTTTCCAAAAGAACCTGTTCCTCCTGTAATCATTAATGTTTTTCCTGTAAATAAACTCATATCCCTTTATCTCTCCTTCATTAATCCCGTGAAATAGCCAAAAAACTGTTTTATGTACTGCCTCACTTTATCTGTTAAAATATCTACTTTTATACATTTAAAAATTTTCAAACGTATTTTTTCTATTAACAAACATTCTCCAAAAATAATAATTGCAGTCCCTAATATAATAGCTATCATATATATGACATTTTCTCCAACTAATCCACCAAACTTATCTGTTATGAACAATTTTCTTACTATGGGATGATCATGTATCAAATAAACCCCAAACGTTGCAGGTGAAAAATACATTATTAGTTTTAATAGCCATTTTTTAGGGTGTATGTTTGAAAATACTATAAGTAAAAATATTGATGCCAATAATATAGTTGGTGATGTATAACTTACCAGTAATCCCCTTCCAACTTCTCTATGTAAAATCAATATTGTACACCTTGGAATTATAATGACAGTCAACCATGTAAACAAAAGCAAAACACTCGCAGTCTGTAAGGCCTTTCTACAAGATACCCTACTTTCTATTTTCAATTTTTTCAAAGAAGCTCCAATTATATATAGAAGCAATAGCCAAATAAATGATGCACCATTTTTAATACTAAATGGATCATTAAATTTTCCCATTATCCCAGCATATACTGAATAAATGATAATTATAGTAACTATCAAAATATATAATTCATTCTCCTTTAAATTTTGAATCAATCTATTAAGAAATGGAATCAAAAAGAAAATTCCCGTATATGCACAAAAATACCAATACTGTCCAAATGTTACTGGAAAAAGTGCTCTAATAATACTCCCAAATGTAATTTCTCCAAGTGAGACACATTTTGCGAGCATCGTGATAATAAAACTATAAAATGTTACCTGCAGCCACAATTTAGTATATTTTTCAAATCGAATATTTATATTTTTCTCTTCAGAATATCCCACATATCCACTAAGCAATGCATATCCATCTACGGATCCATACACCACAATTGTGATTGCCCATATTGCAATATAGCTCCCCCCC
>PPYF01673701.1_pt1 | contig 14580 bp, 11 predicted proteins | sample 1559871 | NCBI WGS metagenome assembly PPYF01 (sample SAMN08240021, study PRJNA423297) | Human gut metagenome, whole genome shotgun sequencing project. | reverse complement strand
CCGATATCTTGATTCTTGACCAGGACTTGAATATCCGTGCCGTATGGGCAATGGGCAAGCTGGTCGAAGGAACTTGTACATTATAACAAAAGTGCTTTCAGCTATTTGAAACTCTTTATAGTTCGCCTTTCTGAATGAAATGAAGAATGACGAACTATAAAGAGTTTTCTTGTCCTTTTTCAGTGTGTAACACATACCCCTTCTTCATCAGTGATTCTATCTTCACGCTGGAATCATTGCGCAACGCTTTTCGTAAATAGGTTATTTGTACATTCAATGCCAGCGAATTGGCATAGGATGAAGTTCCCCATACATGTTTCAAAAGTATTTCCCGGTCTACCGGAACATGGAGGTTTTTAGCTAGTATTCGGAGTATCTCAGCCTGTCGGGAAGTAATCAGTACCTTGTTATTTCCCGTCCTTATTTCATTGGTGGTATAGTTAAATGTACTTTTTCCGAATGTATAGCTTTCTGTTTCAATTCTGTTGTTTGCACATTGAAACCGTTCACGGATACGTGCCAACAGCTCTTCGGGATAAAAAGGCTTTGCTAGATAATCATTGGCTTGCAGATCAAAGCCTTTCAGACGGTCGGCTTTATCGCTACGGTCTGAAAGAAAGAAAATAAGTACCTGATGATTTTGTCTCCGTATTTTTGCCGCTACCTCGAAGCCGTTCAGTTCGGGCATATTGATATCAAGCAATACCAAATCAGGCCTTATTAAGGGAAATTGTTGTAAGGCAATGCTTCCGTTTCCTGCGTAAGTAACTTCATAGCCTTCTGCCTCCAAAAAACGTTTTAAGAGCATGGAGTATTTTAAATCATCATCTGCGAAAAGTATTTTGATTGTTTTCATCTTATGTGGATTGTTGAAATGATTATTGAGGTAGTACAATACTGAAAGTCGTTCCTTTACTCGGCTGGCTGGTCAAGGATACATGTCCGTGGTGTGCTTCGGTGAGGAGCTTTACGTAACTTAGTCCTAGTCCTATACCCGGTATATTTCGGTCCGGTATATGGTTGCCGCGATAAAACTTATCAAAAACCTTGCTTTGCTCTGCTGGCGGAATTCCAATTCCGTTATCTGTTATTTGTATAGTAAGGGTGTGTTCTTTCTGTATACAGGATAAATCAATCCGGACTTCTTTGCCGGAGTATTTGATGGCATTCTCTATCAGGTTGCTGATGATGTTGGCAATATGTACCGGGTCAGCGGTGACCAAAGTGGATTTCATTTCATAGTGCGGATGGATGGTAACCTTTTTATTGGTAGGAACATTGACCAGCCGGATTAATTTATCTACGGTTTCCCGTAAATCAAAAGTACGGATGTGGAGAGGCGTGTGTTCATAGTCAGCCCGTGTCATATCCCTTACTTTGGCCAGATAGGCAGAAAGATTGTCCAGTTCAAACATGGAATCCTTTACTACTTCATCCATTGCTCTTTCGTCTGTACGCATGGACTTGTTGTTGAGAAAGGCAATACACATTTTCAAGGTCTGTACAGGGCGTTTCAGTTCATGTATCATGGTATTTACAAAGCTTTTTCTCATTTCGTCTATTTTCCGTTGTTTCAGAATGGTCTTGATCTGGTAGATAAGACAGAATACCAAAAGCAGAACTAATATCAGGCTACCCAACAGCTGCCATGCCATTTGCTGGAGCAGGGAGGGGAAAGGTATCTGTATGGATGCCGTCAATGCTTGTTTAAGTAAAGGATTATAAGGATAAGCAATATACATTTCAGGTTTGAACAATCGGGTGGAAGAGGTATAGCTTCCATGCCACAGGATAGAATCAGTCTGTATCAGTCTGATATTTGTCAGTTTTATTTGGTTGGCTTGTAATAGTGAATCAAATTTTCCGGCTTGGAAGGGGTGAGTCATCTCGGCTCCATAGCGTGTGGCTGCATCAAATAGAATTTCATTGGAAATGTTCTCTACCCGAAAACTGTCGCGGACTATAACGCTGTCCTCATTCAACAATGCATTCTGTTTTATTAACGAATCCAGATTATCAATTTCACTTTGTTGTCTATAAAAACTAATGATGCAGGTTGTTTTGCCGTTTTGGTTCACCGAATCCGGCATTTCTATTTTGTAGCTCAGTGTATATTTGTGGTTGTTAGTCCGTTTGTCATAGCGTGTATTCATTTCTTCTTTTTCCAATTGCAGTATTTGTTTATGCAGTTCCTGCATGAATGTTTTCGTTGAATAGCAATATTGGTGGTGAAGCCAAATAACCTTGACCACCTATTATCAATATAGCTGTAATGATAGTCAGTATCCATACTGTTTTTATTCTTTTTTCCATCTTTTCTTTTTTTGTTAAAGCAAAGGTACGGGCTATCCTTGGATATGCAATGTACACGAGGATTGTTTTTTTATCGGCGTAATATTTCAGTAATAACTTTGTGGTATCGGGAAGGAGGGAAGGACTTAGCTTTGCAGTATAAAATTCATCATTTAAAAACAATTCGGATTATGAAAAAGAAATTGGCTAACCTGTTATTTATGGTAACTGTGGCATTACAGGCTACGGCGCAGATAACCATTCTCTCTATGGATGATGTGAAGAAAAGCGAACCCATAGATGAATTGGTTTTCCGTGCTCAGTATGAGTTGAAGATGGTAGAGGATACTACCAAGACCGACTGTCAGCCCAATTCGGAAACGATGATGTTGGAAGTGGGAAAGAAATGTTCGCAATTTTATAGCTACACTACTTATCTTCGGGATTCTACTTTGATTGCCGACTATGCTAATAAAGTGTCCCAAGATATCTTGCAGCAACATGCCAAGGCTTATGGAAACGGGCGTATTACATATCGGATTTATAAGAACTATCCTACGGGAAAGGTGACAACGCTTGATCGGTTGGCTACCAGTAATTTCCGTTGCGAGGAAAAGAATGAAAAACCGGTATGGACCTTATTATCCGATACGGCTACTATTCTGACTTATCATTGCCGGAAAGCAACTTGTCGCTTCCGGGGAAGAAGTTATACGGCATGGTTTACGATGGAAATTCCTGTAAGTGAAGGGCCTTGGAAACTTTGTGGATTGCCCGGTTTCATTATAAAGGCTGAAGATGCCCGGGGACATTACTCATTTGAATGTACAGGTATCGAGCAATCTGATGAATCGAAGCCGCTTCTTTTCAATGGTAAAGGTTCTGAATCCATCAGTCGTAGAGATTTGAATAAGGTATATGAGCGTTATGCCAAGGACCCGGTAGGCTTTATTACTTCTACAGCCCCCAATGTAAAATTGACGGTAAAAGATGAGCAAGGTAATGCATTGAAAAACTTTGAGTTACCTTATAATCCGATAGAATTATCTGAAAAATAACAGGATGAAAACAGCAATCATTCTCTCTTTGTTGAGCTTTTTGTTTCATATTCAAACAAACGCACAAAACACGATAGAGGGACGGGTAACGGACAAAGTTACCCGTCAGCCTTTGGAATCTGCTACCGTCACTTTGCAACAGGAAGGGGATGGCAATATCATCAACTATACTTTGACAGATGTTGACGGATGTTTTCAACTTTCTTCTTCATCCTTGAAAGACAGGACAATAACGGTGTTTTATATGGGGTACAGGAAAAAGACTGTACCGGTACTTGCCGGTCGTCCGCTAACTATTGAACTGGAGCAGGAAGCTATCATGCTGAAAGAAGTACAGATTCGTTCGGGGCGTGTATGGGGACGACAGGATACCTTGAAATATGATCTCACCCGTTTTGCATCTTCCAAAGACCGGAATGTTAGCGATGTGTTGAAAAAACTTCCCGGCATCAATGTGGAAGAGAACGGAACTATAAAATATAATGGAAAAGCGATCAGTAATCTTTATGTGGAGGGAATGGACGTGAGTGGCGGGCGTTATAATCAAATAAATAATAATCTGAAAGCGGATGCCGTACAGGCAGCGGAGGTCATTGAAGGGCACCAACCCATTAAGTCCTTGCGTGGCAAGACCTTTACGGATGACGTTGCCTTGAATTTGAAACTGAAACCTGAAGTCCGTTCCAAATGGATTTATACCGTTATGGCAGGGGGAGGTTATGGAGAGAAAGCACTTTACGACGCTTCGTTCAATGCATTGCAATTGAGTCGTAACCGGCAGACTGTCTATACTTACAAGGCAAATAATACAGGCCGGAATCTGTTTTCCGACCAACAGAAACTGGCATCCGGCAATAGCTTTGACCGGGTGACGGACAGCAATCTTCCCATTTTTCTTCCTTTACCCGAACCGGCCATGCCCTTGTCGCAAAAAAGGCTGTTATTCAATGAAACGCATACAGCCTCTGCCAACCGCTTGTACCGATTGGATGAAGAAAAGCAATTACGATTTCAGTTAGGGTATATCCATGACCGTACAACCCGGCAATATGGAAGTGAGGAAATCTATTATTTTGCACAAGATACGGTGCATACGGCTACCAATCGGCATGACCGTTTAAAAACCGATTGTCTGAATGCTGAAGTGAATTATGAAGATAATACTGTAAGCCGGTACACTCGTGAAAATTTTTCGTTTGCAGGAACATGGAAATCAGGAGTTTCGGATATAACGGGTGATAATGCTATTTTTCAAAAGATAAAGAACTCACAATGGGAATTGAAGAATTATTTCAATCAACTTTACACCAAAGAAAAATACACTTGGGGAATCCGGTCGTATATCCGCTACACCCATTGCTCCGCTTCACTGACAGTGGCTCACCGCAACTTGCCCATTTTATTTGCTGATAACATGCTGATTGCCAACTGTATCTACCATAGGAACGAATTGAGTTCGTCCGATAACATCAGCGAAAACACATATCGAACTGTCATCGGACAGACACATGAGTCTATCCTTGCGGAATATGAAGAAATGAACACCGGCAATGCCTACACGGATAATGCCCTTTATGGGATGAGGAAAATAAATGGAGTGAATTATCAGCTTACAGGTGGTTTCTGTGGCGAACTTTCTTCGGTGAAACAGGAGAATGCTTACTCAGCCCATAGCTATTCTTTCTATACCGTTCCCCGTATCGAATGGGAGAGAAATGATTTTTTGTTCACTGCCGCCACTACTGTCCGGTGGACTCATCTGCCAAAGCAATCTTATAGCCGTTTTTGTGTCTCCCCATTCTTTTGTTTCCGTTATAAATTTACTCCCCGTTGGAAAATGTCCTTACTAGGAAGCTTGGATGAGAGTGAAGGAGGATTGAAGGATATCTACCCCTTTCGGTATCGTGAAGATTACCGGACTGTAGTGAAGCATACAGGAAAAGTTCCTGTAACGGTACGGCAACTTTATACCTGCTATCTGGAATACAAAAATACTATCAAGGAGTTTTTCTGGACTTTATCAGCTTCCTATTCCCACAATCGTTATAATCTGATAACAGAACGTAACTATAAGGACGGTAATTTCTATCTTTCGTCTGTGGAAAGAAATCATTCCTCTCATAGTTACATCTTGAATACCATAGGGTCGAAAGGGATCTATGACTGGAATTTGAAGACTTCTTTGGAATTGACTTTAGCACGCAACGAGGGGAAACAACTGAATGAAGGCATCGTTCAGGATTACAGGTATGACTATTTGTGCGTCGAACCTAAAATTGTGTGGGCTCCTTCTGTATTTTTCGAGGCTGAATACAAAGCGACGGTCAGTTGTGTGGGAGGCGGAATAGGAGAGGATACTAGTTTGGATCCTTTATGGGAGGTGGCTCAACGGCTGACTCTCAGTTTGGAATTTCATGATACGGAGTTTCGTTTATCCGGAGAGCATTTTTATAATGATTTAAGTAAGAACCAGCATCTGAATATTTGGCTTGCAGATGTTTCATTGATACATAAAGCCGGAAAATGGAGGTTTGCCTTTTAGTATTGCATAATATATCCTCTTCTATCTCTTCTGTTGTTTCTTCATGGTATTCTTTGTAAATACCCCCTTCGTTCAGATAGTGGATAATATCACATATTTCCCTTAGCGAGGCAATGAGATGTGAGGAAATTATCACCGTCTTTTCTTTTGCTTTCAGTTGCCGGATGAGTCTTTTCATCAGGATACATCCCTTCAAGTCCACCCCATTGAACGGCTCGTCAAGAATAAATACGTCATTGTCTTGCAACAATAATGCCATAAATCCCAGTTTCTTTTTCATTCCGGTAGAATATTCGGCAGCATACCTGTCAAGGGGCAGTTGGAAAATTTCATTTAAATGTTGAATGGTGGGTGTATTGACCGGCAGACCTTTGGCCTTCATACAGAATTCCAAGTGTTCAAGACCCGTGATTTGGGAATAAAAGAAGTTGGATGCAGACAGATAACCTGTTTTTAAAGTTTTGCTTTTGGTTATGCTTCCGGTATAATCATAGATTCCCATTATACAATTGAATAAAGTAGTCTTTCCGGCTCCATTCTCGCCCACCAAGCCATATATTTTTCCGGGGTGATACTCCAAATGAATGCCGTTTAATACTTTGACCTTACCGAAACTTTTATGTAAATCTAAGCTGAAAGGAATGGAGGTGATGAAAACATTCCATGCTATGCTTTTTAGTTGGAAAAGGCATAAAGTCTTGAAATTTTTGAAATGAAGAAGATATCTGTTGTCCATTGTTTGCAGATAGCCTGATGCCTGTACCAATCCCCATAGTATGAGACATACTTTGTTTATTTTTATATTTCCGTGTACGGTTCCTGCGGTTGCAAAAAGAAAGAGTAGGATATAGACCCAGAAAGATTGGCGGAATATTCGTATATATTCATAACTTCCTTTGTAAAGAAAAGGAAGACGGACAGGTTTGTGTTCCGGTTTTATTTCTTTCAGGAAAGGTAATAAGGCGGCGAACAGCCATAAGCCGATAGCGTCGGTAAATTGTCCTTTTATTATTTCTATTCCGGCAAAAGGTAATGCGATCAAGGTGTATTCTTTTATCAGGAACCCAGAAAGATGAGGTGTTAAAGTGCGTAAAAACTCTTTGTCTTTCCGGACATTATGATAACCGGCTAATAATCTTTATTGACGTGTGTCAATTCTTTAATTCTGTCCGATACATGATGGAAGAGGAAGTAGTCTGTCAGTACACCTGCTAAGATTAAACCAAACATTGTTATCATGAGCCACCACAGGTGGCGGTAGGTGTAAAGGAATATGCATATAAAAGGAGTTACCAGCAAATATCCGATGATATAACTCCAATTGATAAGCATTTTATATCGGAGTATATTCTTTATTTGCATTTCAAGGTTTGTTTCTTTTTTTATTTTAGTCAATAAAATAACTCCTGCAAAGTTGACTGTAAGAGCATATAGCAGAAGTCCGAATATTGCCGGCCAAAACACTAATTTACCGTTCAAATGAATAAAATCAACGAACATTAGAATCGTTACTCCTAACATAAATATAGAAGCTATTTTGTCCATCCTCAGCATTCTTTGCAGGCAACTTTCTTTTTGCCGTGACAACATCTCTATAATCTGTTGCTGATGAACCAGTTCATTCTGGCTGACCCGTTCATTCAACTCTTTCCATGCTTTTTGCAATTCTTCAAGTTCCATATAATTGTATGATTACAAGTTCGACATATTTTTTAATTTCTCTTTTATACGGTGCAGTTTTATCGCGACATTATTGCGGTTCGTTCCGGTGATTTCGGCTATTTCATCGTATGATTTCTCGTCCAGCCAAAGCAGGATAAACATACGGTCCACCTTGTTCAGTCGTTTGATGAGTGAATACATTTCTTTCAGCAGTTCGTTGTGTTCACAATCTTCCAGAATATCTATCTGCTGTTCCAAAGGTACATAGTCATACTTCTTTTTCTTTCGGAAGTCCGAGAAAAAGTCTTTGTATTGAAAGTAGGTATTACAGGTCTGTTCTTTCAAATGCAATGATTTGTAATTTTCTTGATGTAGCAGGCTGGATTACTTTTTGCGGACGTTAAAGCATTTGTCGAAAAAGTCTTTTTTATTTTTCCCGTAAAAACTACTGTCCGGTCCTTTCCATGTCTTGGGAAATATCTTTTTAGTGAGTTCCACCTCTTCTTCAAGAATCGCAATATTATCAGTCATCAATGCCATGTTCAGTGCGCGGTTGATGCGGGAACCGGCATACCTGAGGCTGTCTGTAGCATATTCTTTTATGAGGATGGCATAGGCGGAATCGGCAGACCGATAATTTTTTTGGGCGGTAAGGCTGTCTCCGAAATAATCTTCAAACATCGCTTTCATTGACCATAAGTCGGCATTGAGGGTGGATTGTTTTTCAGCTTGCCGGAGTACAGACAGAATCTCATGGTACTTTTTGCAGGCTGATAAATAACTGATTCTTCCCACATATACTTTTATATTGGTAGGGTCAATGGCTAATGCGCTGTCAAGTTTGGCCCATATTTCCTTGTCGTTTATAGATATATGTTCACTGTCATTAAAGAAGAAAGTGCTGTCTAAAGGAGGCAACCATAGGTTCCTCGCTTCTGCTACCAGACGGTTGGCTTCTTGGGTGTGGAAGTTTTCTTCGGTAGTTACGGGGTTGGAATGGTGTTTGCATGAAACAGTAAGGGTCAATAATAAGCCAAGTAAAATAGTGGTTTTCATCAGTCTGTGTATTATGGTATTAGTTTGTTGCCAACACAAAAATAGGATAAAAAAATGATATTCTTTCTTTTGCATCAAATATATTTCCTTTGATGTTTGGTTATAAACCGTTCTGTCTGTCCGCAGAATACAATGAAACCGTTGTTCTCCGCAGATACCCAATCTTTTTATCAGGGTATCTCCCTGTATATCGCGTATCCTTTTGTTTATTCATTTAGTTTTTTAAGAAAGGGTCGACTACCTGATTATTTTTCTCCTTAATCCATCTTTTCCTTTATATTAAGCCTTTTTCCCCTAAAGATTAAGTATCTTTGTCCAGATGTGTTCTATCTCCATAGGTTGCGGAGTTGACTCCATAACCTTTGGAGATAACTCCATAGCCTTTGGAGTCAAGTCCAAAGCTTATGGAGATAGAATACAAAAGGAAGAGAACCCTTAACCATAGAGCAGAAAGGGCTTGCGGATACAGATCAAATCTTTTAATGATGGATATAAAATATGATTTCAAGGCCAACCCTTTCAAGGAAAAGGACGGCAAGCCGGTGCTTTATCCGGCGGTAGTGGTGAAGGAAACGATTACTACCGATCACATAGTGAAGGAGTTGTCCAAGCATAGCGCATATTCGGCGGGCTGTGTGGTGGGAGTGCTACAGGAGGTGGCCGATATGGTTGTATCCCATTTGCGGCAAGGAAAAAATGTGCGGCTGGACGGCCTGGGTACGTTTTCTCTTGCCTTGTCCTCGCGTGAGGTGACAGACCGGAAGGAGATACGTGCGGCATCCGTGAGGATAAAGAAGGTGAACTTCCGTCCGGTGCCGGAACTGGTGAAGCGGGTGCGGCAGGAAACAGACATCCTCCGTGCCGAGTTCGGCTTCTTGCCTACGGTGAAAAAGCGTAGCAAGGAACATTTATAAAACTCCGGAGAAGGAGGGATTGCTTGTATTTGTACTCAATCTGAACTCGGAACAAGAGACTTACAGCTTGTCATGCAAGACCCCCGCCGCTTTCAGATAGGCCACGTAGTTCAGATAAAGTTGGAAACGGGCGTCAACTTTCGTTTCGTAAGCCTGTTGCCATAACGCTTGGGCTTCCAAATGGTCGGAGAGTGTTTCCAGACCTACTTCGTACTGGCTTTTGCTGACACGCCTGTTCTCTTCCGCCTGTTGCAGGGAACGGTCGGCAAGTTCGCTTTCCAGCTTTGCTTCGTCCAGATTGTTGGCGGCTTGGGTCAGTTCCAGTAACATTTGCTCGTTCAGGTTTTGCTGTTGAAGGCGAGTCTGTTCCAGTTTGGCTTTGGCTGCACGTACTTTGTTGCTGCGTTCTCCGAAATGGAACAAGGGGATGCTTACATTCAGCAGGACAGAGAAACTGGCATCGTCCAGGAAATTCTTGTTGTTCAGTTCCAAACCATGCACATAGTCATATGAGCCTTTGATCCCTACTTTGGGAAGCAGCTCACTGCGGTTCAGTTTCACCTGCTGGCGGGCTATCGCCACTTGTTTGTCCAGTATTCCGTATTCCGGACGGCGGGTGATATCCAGTACCTGTACTTCCAGGTCTTTCTCTATCTCCGGGAAATCTCCGGAAACATGAATTTGTGTGGTCAGTGGTTTCCCTATCAGGTGGCAGAGGTTCATGGTAGCCAGGCGGAGAGCATTCTCGGCTTTTCGGATACCTAGCTCGCTTTCATTCAGCTTTACTTGTACTTTCAATACATCATTCTGAGGTTTAAGTCCATGTTTGTAAGCACTCTCTACGTTATTTTTTAATTCCGTCAATACAGCATGGTATGCATCGGCTACTGTTTTCATCTCCTTTGCTTTTACTACCAGAGCGTATGCCTGATCTGTTTTCTGAATGACTTCTGTTGCGGTCAGATTTTCATTCATTTGTGCCATTTCTTTGCCCAGCAAGGACATTTTGTAGGCGGCACGGATTTTACCGCCCATGTAGAGGGGCTGTTCCATTTGCACACCGCCCATATAGACCCATCCTATTTTATAGTCCAGGTTAATGCCGGGGAAGTAGGCAAAGCCTGCGGGTTGTCCCGGATTGAACTGTCCTGTTCCATCGGGCAGAAAGACGGGCAGGTTGCCTCCGGCTATGCCGTAACTACCGTCGGCATTACTGTAAAGTCCTGTTCCGCTGACGGTGAAGTTGGGGAAGAAGTTGTCAGCGAGGCCATCATGACCGGGCGGAGACGGCTTTGGGAACTGTCTATCAGTGCGGTGATCGGTTCTACTCCTTCATTGATCTGAAGGGTGATTTCATCCATCAGCACAATACCGTTTTTAATCAGCATGCCGATCAATCCCAATGTGCCTACAATAGCCACGAAATTGAAGACTTTTCCTGTGAGCAGCATGACCACTACCACCCCTACAAATATCATCGGAATACAGCAGAAGATGATGATGGGTTTGCGATAATCTTTGAACAGCATGATGAGGATGGCAATCATCAGAATGATGGCTAACGGGAAATTTTGGAACAGGTACTTCATGGACTGGTCGCTGGCTATCTTTTCTCCTTGCCATACCAGTGAATAACCTTCGGGTAATGGTATGTTTTCTATCTGTTCCGCGATGGCAAGACGTGCTTTTTCCGTTTCAATGCCGGGTGCGGGCGAACATTGTGCCCGCTGGCTTCTCTGCCCGTTGTAACGGGGAACTACCGGATCTTCCCACCGGATATCAATCTCTTTGCTGATTTGTTTCAGCGGTGTGCTTCCCATGATGCTTTCCACCAAATCTTCTTTCGAAAGTGTGCCGGCTTTCAGCTTCACCATGGTTTCCTCGTTCAACAGTCCGTTCAAGGAAGGCAGAGACGAGAAGACTTGTGCGTTGCCCAGGTCCTCTATCGGTTCTCCTTTCTCGTCGAGGCATTTCAGGTAGATGTTGTTTTTGTGGATACCTTCGTAGAAAGAGCCGATAGGAATGCCTCCGGTGGCTGTGAGCAGGGAAAGGCTGACATCATTACGGCTCAGGCCGAGGGCACGGGCGGACGGCTGGTCGTATTCGATGGTCAGTACGGGTACTTGAGGTTCCCAGTCGGTGGTGATGAGGCAGACTTCCGGAGTCCTTTCCATGATGGCGCGGGCGCTGTCGGCCAGTTGGTGCAGGATGGCAGGATCGGGACCCAGAAATTGCGCCTCTATGGGATATTTCTTGAACATCAGATTATATCTTTTCAATTTGATGTATGCGTCCGGATAGGCTTGGGAGAGGTAAGCTTGGATTTCGTCTATATGTTCTACCAAGGTTTCCGGTGAGGTGAAGTCGATAATCAGTTCGCCGTACGAAAGTGAGGGGTTGGCAATGCTCCGTACCAGATTATAGCGTCCGGGCGTACCGCCTATGGAGGTGGTGACGTGGGTTATTTCCTCCCGTCCTTTCAGATAGGTTTCTATTTCTTCCAAATCTCGAACCACACGTGTATAGTTATTCCCTTCCGGAAGTTTGTATTCCATATAAAGCTGGTCGTAAACCATGTCGGGGAAAAAGCCCTGACGCATATATTGGTAGCCGAAAACGGAAAGCAGCAACAGACCGGTCATGGCAAATACAAAACTCCACCGGTGGGCCAGACCGAACCGCAGTGCCGAACGGAGGGTGGCATAGATTTTACCTTTGTATACTCGCTTTCCGGTACTGTCAGTATCTATGGCAGGATGCAGCCGGCGGTCGGCCATCAGTGGTACATGGATCAGTGCCAATATCCAGCTCAGTAACAGGGAAACGGCAAGTACGATGAAAAGGTCGCGCGTGTAGACGCCTGCGGTGTCGGGGGACATGTAGATGGGTAGAAAAGCGATAATGGCTATCAGTGTCGCGCCCAGAAGAGGCATGGCTGTCTGTCTTCCGATGGCGGTCATGGCTTCCATCCGGTTTTTGCCGGCCTTCAAGTCTACCAGTATGCCGTCTATGATGACGATGGCGTTGTCTACCAACATGCCCATTGCCAGTACAAAAGCAGCCAATGATACGCGCTGCATGGTTCCGCCTGCCGAATAAAGGAACAGAAAAGAACCGAATACGGTGATGACCAGGCTGATACCTATGATAAGGCCGCTCTTGAACCCCATTGCTATCATCAGTATCAGTACTACGATGATGACGGATTCTATCAGGTTGATGACAAAGGTTCCCAAAGAGCTGCCTACCCGTTCGGGCTGATAGAAGATTTTGTGGCATTCCACTCCTGCGGGCAGACGTTCGGCTTTGAGTTCTTCCAACTTGCTTTCTACGGCATGGCCTACTTTTATAATGTCCGAACCACTGGAGGCAGCGATGAGTATACCGAGAGCGCGTTCATGGTCATAGAACATTTCATTGCGTGTGGGGTCCTCGTAGGCTTTCTCTATACGGGCGATGTCACTCAGGCGAAGCTGGTCGTCATCGTGTCCTTGAATCAGCATTTTTCCGATATCTTCTACGGTTTTGAATTTGTCGTTTACTGTGACGCGGATACGGTTTTCACCATTTTCATAATATCCTGTATAGGTGGTTTTGTTCTGGCCGTTCAAGGTTGCCAGTACTTCTGCAGGTTTAACACCGAGGTTTGCCATACGGTCTTGCAACAGGGAGATATTGATGCATTCGGAACGTTTGCCGTAGAGTTCCACACGGTCTACCCCTTCCAGTTCGTTCACTTCCCGTTTTACCAGTTCGGCATAGTCGGACAGTTCACGGTCGGACAGTCCGTCACCTGTCAGGGCATAGAACATGCCATATACATTTCCGAAGTCATCTTTGACTATCGGGGTGGTGGCTCCTTCGGGCAACAGGGCGCGGGCGTCGCTTACTTTGCGGCGCAGCATGTCCCAGCATTGTTCCACGTCATCGTCCGGCACGGTGCTCAGCAGTTCTATCTGTATCAGGGACAGGTCGTTGTATGAATAACTTTCTATATTGTCAATGTTGCCCATGGTGCGGATGTTCTTTTCAAGCACATCCGTTACTTCCAGTTCTACCTGGTGCGCGGAAGCACCCGGATAGGTGGTGACCACCATGGCAAGCTTCACTTTTATTTCGGGGTCTTCCAATTTGCTCATCTGATAGCAGGAGTAGGCTCCGCCGAGTAGCAGAACCGCTATCAGGAAATAAATCAGATTCCTGTTCCGGAATGCCCATTTACTGATGTCCATTATAATAATCCTCCTATATTTGTGTTAGTGACCGGTGACAAAGGTTTTACAATTTCTCCATCCTCAATGTGGTGTACGCCCGAGGATACAATCTGCTCTCCCGGTTGCAGTTGTCTGGAAGTGATGAGACTGTGTCCGTTGTTCAACAAACGCAGTATGGATACTTCCTGTCTGTGTACGGTATTGCTGGATGGATGAAAGACGAACACATACGCTTTGCCTTCTTTTTGCAGGATGGCGCCGGTAGGGACAGAAAGAGTATTCTCCTGCTCTGTACGGCAAAGGATGGTTACCATGGTGTTCATGCCGGGAGAAGGGATAGCCCGTGTGCCGGGTACTACTTGCAGGCGCATGGTGTATAGTTGGTTTGCGTTGGCTTTCGGGGTGACACTGATTAGTTTCAGCGGGTAGGTTTCGCCCGGATAGATATCAAATGTGCAGTGATAATTGTCGAACTGCTCCCGGCGGATATATTCGGCCGCAGGCAGATTTATTTCCACTTCGGGGGTTCCGCCGCTGATCATGGCAATGACGGGCATTCCGGCTCCGATGGTTTCGTGAGCTTCGAACAGGCGTTTCTGGACATACCCGTTGAAAGGAGCATAGAGCTGGGTGTAAGCCAACTGATCTTTATGGTGTTTGTACTTGGCGGTGATTTGCTTGAGCCCGTATACGGCTTTGTCATTGGCGTTGGGGGTGGTTCCGTTGTCTTTGTAAAGAGCCATGACCCTTTCTGCTTCCGCTTTTATTTGCTGGTATTCTGCTTCAGTAGCATCCAGTTGTACTTGATAGTCGGTGGGGTCCAGTTCGGCCAGTAATTGTCC
>PPYF01370747.1_pt1 | contig 14582 bp, 14 predicted proteins | sample 1559871 | NCBI WGS metagenome assembly PPYF01 (sample SAMN08240021, study PRJNA423297) | Human gut metagenome, whole genome shotgun sequencing project. | reverse complement strand
AATTACATCAATCAGTTGAGTCTTGTTCATAAGTTATCCTTACAATGTGTTTATCGCTTGCTAAGCATCGAGTGCGACGAAAATGCCAGAAAAGCACTCTCCTGCATACACGCACCGATAGCCACTTTTTTTCGCCCTCCAAATGTAGACCAGACGGGGGGCAGATGTGAAGCCTTCAGGCGTGACAATTCAGGCGGTAAATCACGTTTTATTGCCTCATTGCTGAAAATTTATACCAATATTGCTTTCACCGGCTTCGCGGAGGTCTGCGCGCAGCCCTTTAATCAGTTCAATATCGCGTTCTTCGCATTCGGCTAAAAGGCGGAAAATCTCCCACTGAATGTCCCATTCTTGCTCAACGGCGGGGTTCAATTTCAGCTCTTCATCGGTCATTTCACGACCAGCCTGGGTCATTTCCAGCATCGCAACCGTCGTAATTGAGCACTTGCTGACTTCAACAGCGTGTTCGAGCGTTTCACCGCTTAAACGGGAGTGGATTAATTCACTCAGCGCAACGCAGGCATCGATGGCCGGATAGACGCCGTACAGATCGTAATCATCAGCAACGGGGATTGCTTCTTCAAACTTTTCCAGCTGGCTGTCGAAGTTGATTTTCGCATCCTTCACCGTCAGCGATTCCCACACCAGATCGAGAATGCGGCGATAAAGCTGGCCGTCACCAAATTCGGTTTGCTTACAGAACATGGCGTAGTTCGGATACATACGTTCGCACAGGCAGGCCATAAAAGTGACGTGCTGCCAGCTTTCCAGCTTCTCCAGACGCAGGTGAATCGGATTTTGTAACATGATGAGTTCTCAAATACGGAAATTAACCGCAGTTTACCTGATATGGGGCACTTTTGCTGCAAGGCGCGTAAATGCCGGGCGTTCCGATGCCACCGCGTCAGCCCAACGCGTGGGCTCCGGCAGGCGATAGCCCTTCATGCAACGCTGCACCCAGATCAGCGCGCTGTCGACGTTGACGCGATGCCCCGTTGAGATAAATAACGGATTACAGCGCGCTTTACTGCGCCAAACCCAGGCCAACTGTTCGCCTTTATCCAGCAGCGGCACCAGCGCCCCGGGTTCAGCCGCCAGCGGCTCAAATTGGCCGCACAGACGCTTTTTCGCCACACCAAGGGTCGGAACATCCACCAGCAGGCCAAAATGGCTGGCCACGCCAAGGCGGCGCGGGTGAGAAATACCGTGGCCGTCAACGAATAGCAGGTCAGGCTTTTGTGAGAGCAACTGCCATGCAGCCATCAGCGCAGGCGTCTCGCGAAACGAGAGAAATCCGGGAATGTACGGCATGGTGGTGGCAATGCGCGCTACCTGATATTCGACCAGCTCCAGCGAGGGGTACTTCAGCAGCACCATCGCTGCGCGCGTGACCTCACCACCCTGCTCGAATCCCACGTCGGCGCCGCCGATAAGCCGCGGAAGATCGCTTAATCCACGATCCTCACGGCACACCGATTTCGCCAGCTCAAGCTGCTGCACGCGCAGCGACGCGAGATCCATGCCCATTTCTTAACGGTGGTACGGTGCCGACAGGCGGTGAACCGCTTCCACAAAGACGCCCGCATGCTCCGGCGGCACGTCCTGATGGATGCCGTGACCAAGGTTAAAGACATGGCCTTCGCCTTCGCCGAAGCCGGCGAGGATCGTCGCCACCTCTTCTTCAATGCGCGGTCCTGGCGCGTAGAGCATGGACGGATCCATGTTGCCCTGCAGCGCAACCTTATGGCCCACGCGGCGTCGCGCATCGGCAATATCGGTAGTCCAGTCGAGCCCCAGCGCGTCGCAGCCGGTTTCAGCCATCGCTTCCAGCCACTGCCCGCCGCCTTTGGTAAACAGCGTGACCGGAACGCGGCGGCCGTCATTTTCACGCAGCAGACCGTCGACGATTTTATGCATGTAGTACAACGAGAACTGCTGATAATCGCGCCCCGTCAGCACACCGCCCCAGGTATCAAAAATCATCACCGACTGCGCGCCCGCTTTAATCTGGGCGTTTAGGTACAAGGTGACGCTTTTCGCCAGCTTATCCAGCAGCAGATGCAGCGTTTTCGGATCGGCATACATCATTTTTTTAATCACGGTAAAGGCTTTGCTGCTGCCACCTTCCACCATGTAGGTCGCCAGCGTCCACGGACTACCGGAGAAACCAATCAGCGGCACTTCGCCTTTCAATTCGCGGCGAATGGTGCGCACGGCATTCATGACGTAGCCCAACTCGCCTTCCGGATCCGGAATCGGCAGCTTGTCTACGTCAGCTTTGCTGGTGATTGGCGAGGTAAAGCGCGGACCTTCACCGGTTTCGAAATAGAGACCCAGCCCCATCGCGTCCGGGATGGTGAGAATATCCGAGAAGAGGATCGCCGCATCAAGCGGATAGCGGCGCAGCGGCTGCAGCGTCACTTCACAAGCCAGCTCGGCGTTTTTACACAGCGACATAAAATCGCCGGCCTGCGCGCGGGTGGCTTTGTACTCCGGTAAATAGCGGCCTGCCTGGCGCATCATCCATACCGGAGTCACATCAACGGGCTGGCGCAGCAGCGCACGCAGATAACGATCGTTCTTGAGTTCGGTCATTTTACATTCCTTTAGCGTTGATGCGCCCAGTGTATACACAAAACCATTCAAAGTGGATCAAGGCGGCAAATGAATGAATCCCCAGGAGCTTACTGAAGTAAGTGACTGGGGTGAATGAATGCAGCCAACAAAGAGCCAATTTGAATGATGAGGTGTCATGTCACTCGTATTCAGCCCGACACATTGCCACGGTATCTTCAATCAGCCGACGCGCCACGGTGCCTGGCGGTGGAAGCAGCGGTAAATCGTCGTAGCGATACCAGTTGGCCTCCAGCAGCTCTTTCGGGTCGATAACAATCTCACCACTGTCGTACTCCGCCATATAGGCGGTCATCAGTGATTGCGGGAACGGCCAGGGCTGAGAGGTCACATAGCGCAGATTTTTCACTTTAATACCGCTCTCTTCCATCACCTCACGCGCCACCGCCTGTTCCAGCGTTTCGCCAACTTCTACGAAGCCGGCCAGTACGGTATGCACACCGTTACGGTGACGGACGTGCTGGGCCAAGAGAATGGAATCATTGCGGCGAATGGCGACGATAATGCAGGGAGCAATCTGTGGGTAATAACGTTCACGGCAGTGGCTGCAAAGCATCGCCCATTCGGTTTTGCTGGGGTGCATGGTATGGCCGCAATAGCCGCAGAATTTGTGCGAACGGTAAAATTCCGCCAGCTGTACCCCGCGCCCCGCGAGCTGAAACAGGCCGACATCCTGATCGAGGACTTGCCTTACGGATCCCATATCGTGGCGACGCGACTGTTGAACCAGCCACACCGGGGATCCTTCCCATTCGCCGATTTGCAGCGCGCGCTGACCCACAAGATCGAAATTTACCGCTTCGCCATGTGGTAATTCACCACCAGGCAACCATAATTTTTGTTCATGGCTGACGATCCACCAGCCGCGATCCAATTTTTCAATTATACGATCCATATCTCTTGCGCTACCTTTGCTTCACAGGCATGTTATTAACATTATTATTACATTTTGACGTGAGCAGATATTAATCTTAACGATGCGGGGGTCAACCTATGTTAAACCAGTTAGAGAGCCTGACAGAGCGTGTAAAAGGACACCATAGACTGGTCGACCGCTGGCTGAATATTCGTAAGCATCTGCTCGTGGCTTACTACAATCTTGTTGGCCTTAAGCCTGGCAAAGAATCCTTCATGCGTCTTAACGAAAAAGCGCTCGACGATTTTTGTCAGCGTTTGGTCGACTACCTTTCTGCCGGTCATTTCAGTATTTATGAACGTATTATCCATAAAATGGAAGGCGACAGTCCGCTTTTAAACGCCACGAAAATTTGGCCGCAGCTGGATGCTAACACGCAGCTGATTATGGATTTCTACGACTCGACCCTCGAAAACGCCATCGATCAGGACAACTGCTACGAGTTTCAGCAGGCGCTGTCTGACATTGGCGAGGCGCTGGAGGCCCGTTTCCGGCTGGAGGACCAGTTGATCATGCTGGCTTTTGATACGCTTGCTCAGAGTGAATTGAAACGCCCGGCTTGAGATTTGCTGCATTAACGAGTAATTTACATTCATTACCTCTTATCTGAGGTTACTTCTTGTCGGAGTGCCCAGTGCGCAAGCACGGGCTGAGACCGTTAATTCGGGATCCGCGGAACCTGATCAGGTTAAGACCTGCGAAGGGAACAAGAGTCGTGCCGATTACACAAAATCATTCAAGTTGCATCAAGGCGGCAACTGAGAGGATCCTCAGGAGCTTACGAGAGTAAGAGACTAGGGTGAACGAAGGCAGCCAACGCAGAGGCAGCCTGAATGATGAAGTGTAATCATCTCTTGCTTCATCCGTCGTCTGACAAGCCATATCCTGACTTTTTTGGAATGAGCTATGTCTGCCACAACTAAACCATCCCGTCGCGAACAGCGCGCCCAGGCCCAACACTTTATCGATACGCTGGAAGGCACCGCTTTCCCGAACTCCAAACGCATTTACATTGAAGGCTCGCAGCCAGATATCCGTATTCCCATGCGCGAAATCCAGCTCAGCCCAACGCTGATTGGCGGTTCAAAAGACAATCCGCAGTTTGAAGAAAACGAAGCCGTTCCGGTCTACGATACCTCTGGCCCATATGGTGACCCAGACATAACGATTAACGTCCAACAGGGCCTGGCAAAGCTACGCCAGCCGTGGATTGCGGCACGTAATGATAGCGAAGAATTAGACCACCGCAGCTCGGCCTATACCCGAGAGCGCCTGGCCGATGATGGCCTGGATGAGCTGCGTTTTAGCGGTTTGTTGACGCCAAAACGCGCCAAAGCGGGCCGTCGCGTCACCCAGTTACATTACGCCCGTCAGGGGACCGTCACCCCGGAGATGGAATTCATCGCCGTACGTGAAAACATGGGTCGCGAACGTATTCGCAGCGAGGTTTTACGCCACCAGCATCCGGGAATGAGCTTTGGCGCGCGCCTGCCAGAAAACATCACCGGAGAGTTTGTTCGCGATGAAGTCGCCGCTGGGCGCGCAATTATTCCCGCTAACATCAACCACCCGGAATCCGAGCCGATGATTATTGGCCGCAACTTCCTGGTGAAGGTGAACGCCAACATTGGTAACTCTGCGGTGACCTCCTCTATTGAGGAAGAGGTCGAAAAACTGGTGTGGTCTACCCGCTGGGGCGCCGACACGGTGATGGACTTGTCAACCGGGCGCTATATTCACGAAACCCGCGAATGGATCCTGCGTAACAGCCCGGTACCGATCGGTACGGTTCCGATCTATCAGGCGCTGGAAAAGGTGAATGGGATCGCTGAAGATCTTACCTGGGAAGCCTTCCGCGATACCCTGCTGGAGCAAGCCGAACAGGGCGTAGACTACTTCACCATTCATGCCGGCGTGCTGTTGCGCTACGTCCCGATGACCGCCAAACGTCTGACAGGCATTGTCTCGCGCGGTGGATCCATCATGGCGAAGTGGTGTCTCTCTCATCACAAAGAGAACTTCCTGTTTGAACATTTCCGTGAAATCTGCGAAATCTGCGCCGCCTACGACGTTTCGCTGTCGCTGGGCGATGGCCTGCGTCCAGGCTCCATTCAGGATGCCAACGACGAAGCGCAATTCTCAGAGCTGCATACGCTGGGCGAGCTGACCAAAATCGCCTGGGAGTATGATGTGCAGGTGATGATTGAAGGCCCGGGGCACGTGCCAATGCAGATGATCCAGCGCAACATGACCGAAGAGCTGGAACACTGCCATGAAGCCCCATTCTATACCCTCGGCCCGTTAACCACCGATATCGCACCGGGTTACGACCACTTCACCTCCGGGATCGGCGCGGCGATGATTGGCTGGTTCGGCTGCGCCATGCTGTGCTACGTCACACCGAAAGAGCACCTTGGCCTGCCGAATAAAGAGGATGTGAAGCAAGGGCTGATCACCTACAAGATCGCCGCCCACGCCGCCGATTTAGCCAAAGGCCATCCGGGCGCGCAGATCCGCGATAACGCGATGTCGAAAGCGCGCTTCGAATTCCGCTGGGAAGATCAGTTCAACCTGGCGCTCGATCCCTTCACCGCTCGCGCTTACCACGACGAAACGCTGCCGCAGGAATCCGGCAAAGTAGCGCATTTCTGCTCGATGTGTGGGCCAAAATTCTGCTCAATGAAAATCAGCCAGGAAGTGCGTGACTACGCCGCCGCGCAAACCATTGAAGTCGGAATGGCGGACATGTCGGAGAACTTCCGTGCCAAAGGTGGCGAAATCTACCTCAAAAAAGAGGAGGCGTAATGTACCAGCCTGATTTCCCTACCGTGCCGTTTCGCCTCGGGCTTTATCCGGTCGTCGATAGCGTGGAGTGGATTGCACGCCTGTTGGATGCCGGCGTGCGCACGCTCCAGCTGCGCATCAAAGACAAGCGCGATGCCGAAGTCGAAGCAGACGTTGTTGCCGCCATTGAACTGGGGCGTCGGTACGACGCCCGCCTGTTCATCAACGATTACTGGCGACTGGCGATAAAGCACGGCGCTTACGGCGTTCATCTGGGCCAGGAAGACCTCGAAACAACTGACCTAAAAGCGATTCAGGCGGCGGGGTTACGCCTTGGGGTCTCAACCCACGATGATATGGAGATTGACGTGGCGCTGGCCGCCCGTCCGTCTTATATCGCATTGGGCCATGTCTTCCCGACGCAAACCAAGCAGATGCCGTCCGCACCGCAGGGTCTGGCGCAGTTGGCGAGCCACATCGAAAGACTGGCGGATTATCCCACCGTCGCCATCGGTGGGATCAGCCTCGAACGCGCCCCCGCCGTTCTGGCAACCGGCGTCGGCAGCATTGCCGTCGTCAGCGCGATCACCCAAGCAGCGGACTGGCGTAGCGCTACCGCGCAACTGCTTGCATTAGCGGGAGTGGGCGATGAATGACCGCGATTTTATGCGCTACAGCCGCCAAATATTACTGGGTGACATTGCGATAGAAGGCCAGCAAAAGCTGCTCGGCAGCCGTGTACTCATCGTGGGTTTAGGTGGTTTAGGCTCGCCGGCCGCGCTGTATCTTGCCGGTGCAGGAGTCGGCACGCTGGTACTGGCCGATGATGACGATGTGCATTTAAGCAACCTGCAGCGGCAAATCCTGTTTACCAACGATGACGTGGCGCGTTCGAAAGCGCAGGTTGCCCAGCAAAGGCTGTCGCGATTCAACCCCGATATCGAACTGGTGGTGCTTCAGCAACGTTTAACCGGCGACGCACTTCGCCATGCGGTAGAACAGGCTGACGTCGTGCTGGATTGCACCGACAACATGGCGACTCGCCAGCAAATTAACGCCGCCTGCGTGGCGCTGAGTAAACCGCTAATCACCGCCAGCGCGGTCGGTTTTGGCGGTCAGTTGATGGTGATTGCGCCGCCGTGGCAACAGGGCTGTTATCGCTGCCTGTGGCCAGACGATATCGAGCCAGAACGCAACTGTCGAACGGCTGGCATTATCGGCCCGGTTGTCGGCATCATGGGTACGTTACAGGCGCTGGAAGCCCTCAAGCTACTCAGCGGTATGGAGACGCCCAGCGGGGAATTGCGCCTGTTTGACGGCAAAACCAGCCAGTGGCGCAGCCTGGCGCTGCGGCGTGCAATCGGCTGCCCGGTATGCGGAGGGCGTCATGCAGATTCAGTTCAATGACGAGCCCGTCGAATGTGCCGAAGGGCAAACCGTCAACGCGCTGCTGGCCCAGCTTCATCAACTGAAGCCGGGCACCGCGCTGGCGCTGAATCAACGGATCCTGCCGCGCGAGCAGTGGGAACAGCACATCGTGCAGGAAGGCGACCAGATCCTGCTTTTTCAGGTTATCGCTGGGGGTTGATATGTTACGCATTGCCGATAAGACGTTTGATTCACATCTGTTCACCGGTACGGGAAAATTTGCCTCATCGCAGTTGATGGTTGACGCGATCCGCGCCTCGGGTAGCCAGTTGGTAACGCTAGCGATGAAGCGGGTAGATTTACGTCAGCACAACGATGCCATTCTGGCGCCATTAGTTGAGGCGGGGGTTACGCTGCTGCCCAACACCTCCGGCGCCAAAACCGCCGAAGAAGCGATTTTTGCCGCTCAGTTAGCGCGTGAAGCGCTGGGAACCCACTGGCTGAAGCTGGAAATTCACCCCGATGCCCGCTGGCTGCTGCCGGATCCTATCGAAACGCTGAAAGCTGCCGAAGCATTGGTCAAACAAGGGTTTGTGGTACTGCCCTACTGTGGCGCCGACCCGGTGCTGTGCAAACGGCTGGAGGAAGTGGGCTGTGCGGCGGTGATGCCGCTTGGCGCGCCCATCGGCTCTAATCAGGGGCTGGAAACGCGCGCGATGCTGGAGATCATCATTCAGCAGGCCACCGTGCCGGTGGTGGTGGATGCCGGGATCGGTGTGCCGAGTCATGCCACTCAGGCGCTGGAGATGGGGGCCGATGCGGTATTGGTTAACACCGCCATTGCCGTGGCCGACGATCCGGTCATGATGGCCACGGCCTTCCGTCTGGCGGTTGAGGCGGGACTCCTGGCGCGTCAGGCAGTGCCGGGCAGTCGAAGCATGCAGGCGATCGCCACCAGCCCACTGACCGGTTTTCTGGAGGCGCTGGTATGAACACCTTCACTGACCGCTGGCGGGAGCTGGAGTGGGATGACATCCGTCTACGCATCAACGGTAAAACCGCAGCCGACGTCGAACGGGCGCTTAACGCCTCAGCGCTTAACCGCGATGACCTGATGGCGCTTCTCTCCCCCGCCGCCGCCGACTACCTTGAACCGCTGGCGCAGCGGGCGCAGAAGCTGACCCGCCAGCGTTTTGGCAATACCGTCAGTTTTTACGTACCGCTGTATCTCTCCAACCTGTGCGCCAACGACTGCACCTACTGCGGCTTTTCCATGAGCAACCGCATCAAGCGTAAGACGCTGGATGAAGCTGAGATTACCCGCGAGTGCGATGCCATTCGGGCTTTAGGGTTTGAACATCTGCTGTTGGTCACCGGTGAGCATCAGGGAAAAGTCGGGATGGACTATTTCCGCCGCCACTTGCCGGATATTCGCCGTCAGTTCGCTTCTCTGCACATGGAAGTTCAGCCGCTGTCCACCGAAGAGTACGGCGAGCTGAAAACGTTGGGGCTTGACGGAGTGATGGTGTATCAGGAGACCTATCACGAAGGCATGTACGCTCAGCATCACCTGAAAGGGAAAAAGCAGGATTTCTTCTGGCGTCTGGACACCCCGGACAGGCTGGGTCAGGCCGGTATCGATAAAATCGGGCTCGGCGCACTGATTGGGCTTTCGGATAGCTGGCGGGTGGACTGCTTTATGGTTGCCGAGCATCTGCTGTGGCTGCAGCAGCGCTACTGGCAAAGCCGCTATTCAATCTCGTTCCCGCGTCTGCGTCCATGCGCGGGCGGTATTGAGCCGGCTTCGCTGATGGATGAGCGCCAGCTGGTACAGGTGATTTGCGCCTTCCGGTTATTCTCTCCGGATACCGAACTGTCGCTCTCAACCCGCGAATCGCCGTGGTTCCGCGACCATGTGATCCCACTGGCCATCAACAACGTTAGCGCTTTCTCAAAAACGCAGCCCGGCGGCTATGCCGACGAGAGGCCTGAACTTGAGCAGTTTTCACCGCACGATGCGCGCACACCCGTTGAAGTGGCCAGCGCGTTGACGGCGCGTGGGCTGCAGCCGGTATGGAAAGATTGGGATAGCTGGCTGGGACGCACCTCGCAGCTCTAATGAAATTTCCGCAACGGCGATAAACCCTCTGGACAGCGCCTCGCAGAGGCGAGACACAGGCATTGTTCAACGGCATGCCACATTCTACGCTGCCCAGGTTGGCTATCTGAGCTGACCAGGGTAGCGCCTTCTTCCTCTGCTACCCTGCCCAATCACAAAGCAAAGAAACCATAAAAAGATCGCTGCTCTTCGCAATTTAATCTAACGGTGCAGATCACATACTCTTACCAAGGGTAATCACGTATAATTTTAAACGTGCGTTAAATATCCATAGCTATACCCGTAGACTATAATTTCCCTGCACAGACCGACGTTAGAAATTGCAGTGTTATACCCATCCTTCCTCTGCAATTTGTTCTCAGGAATGGAAACCATATGCAACATAGCGGCAGAAAACTATCTTTTACGGCACCAATCTTTATTAGTTTTGCGGGAATTATCCTGAGTTTCATTCTCATCGCCTCGCTTGTTACCGTTATCCAGCGCAACGATACCATCCGCGATTATCATAATATCAACCGCAATTTCACCCATAATCTTGCCGTTAACTACACCGAGTCCATTCTGCACGAGAATGATTACATCCTCGGCCGTGCCGCCACCTATTTAGCCCGTAACGACGAGTTAAATAACATCGTGAATATCAACCCCGATAAAGGGCTGCAAACCATGATGCAGCTACTGTCGATGATGCCGACCGTTTCATCCCTTTCCGTCGCCGATACGTCAGGCCACTATCTTCGGGCTCCGCAGGCGGTAGAGCGCCCCGACACCCATGCCTTCGATGCCACGAGCCGCCCTTGGTTTGTTCACCAGGGGGATGTAGGGATCTTCAGCCGCTACACTCAGCCCTATATTGATTTTTTCACCAAACAGCAGACCGTGACGCTGTCCAAACCGGTTATCTCTGCGGATGGAAAACTTAAGGGTACGCTGGCATTCCACTTCGATTTGTCCGCGATGAGCCATACCCTGCGTCAGATGAAATCGCCGGTGCCTGGGGAATTTTTTGTCGTCAATCGACAGGGCCAGGCACTGCTGCATCCCGATAGCGGTAAGCTTTTCCAAACCGTGGTCTCTGATAAGCTACTGACCGGCATGACGGCGGGTGAAGGGGAATTTTTCGATAAACCTAGCCAAACCTGGTACTACTATTACTCCTTTACCAATCCGGATTGGTTTGTCATCTATAAAGTCTCTGACGAAACCATGAGTCAGTTGGCGCAGCATGAGAGCATTATCGTCAGTTGGGGGTTTGCGCTGGCGGGAATCATCATCATTACCTTTGGTTTATACCTGCGTCATGCTTCTCGTGGCATCCTGATGAATATCATCAACGCCATTAAAACCGGCGACACCCGGCATGCACCGGGGATTGAAGTGATGCTGCATAAAGCGATTGAAACCAATAAGGAACGCGAACGCGCCTATGTCCGGCAGGCCACGGTAGATTCGCTCACCGGGTGCAAAAACCGCTGGGCGTTCGATACGGATATTTCTACGCTGATGAACGAACATCAGCCCTTCGCGCTAGCGCTCGTCGATATTGATAACTTCAAGTCTATCAATGATACCTGGGGTCATCTTAGCGGTGATATCGTGCTGCGTAATGTTGCCCGTGAAGGCATCACTATTCTGCAAACGCATGGGCTTTCCCTTTACCGCTACGGCGGCGAGGAGTTCGCCATTATCTTTACCGCAGAGCACGTTGAACAGGCCGGCGCGCTGCTGGAGCTGTGGCGGATCAACGTCGCAAATCGTACCTGGCGTGAAGAAGGGCTGAACGTAACCTTCAGCGCCGGGTTGGGTGAATGGCATATGGAGACGCTGGAACATCTGGTCTCCAGCGTCGACGAAGCGCTTTATAAAGCCAAACGTCAGGGAAAAAACCGCATCTTGCGGACATCTATCACCTGAGTCTAAACGCTACCCACCGAAAACCCGCACAGCGGGTTTTTTTATCTTCCTTACCCGCAAAATGTAACCGGTTTCAGTTTTTTGCGGCGATCTTTGTGATGCCTTACACACATTCAGCGCAAAGCGGTTGTTGATCGTTTCAGCTCGCGATAAACATGATTCATCACGGTTCATGAGGGAGCATTATGAAGAATATCGTTTTATGCTGCGCTGCAGGAATGTCTACCAGTATGCTGGTTCAACGTATGAAGGATGCAGCCCAGAAAAAAGGCATTGAAGTCTCGATTAAAGCCGTACCGGTGGCCGAGTTTAAAGCCAATATTAACGATGCGGACATCGTTCTGCTCGGCCCACAGGTGAAGTATGAGCAGGCTAAACTGCAGGCTCTGGCCGATCCTCTCGGTAAAAAAGTCGCCGTCATCGACATGATGGATTACGGCATGATGAAAGGCGATGTCGTGCTTGAGAAAGCCCTTAAGTTAATGGAGTGAGATAGACGTGGAAGATTTAGAATCAATCATCATGGAACTGCTGGTGAATGCCGGTGCCGCTCGTAGTTCAGCATTGACCGCACTACAGCTTGCACGCAAAGGTGACTTCGAAGGCGCAGGCCAAGCAATGGAAGAGTCTCGCGAGTTTGTCAAACTGGCCCATGGTATTCAGACCCAGCTTATCGGCATTGACGAAGGCACGGGCAAACTGCCGGTGAATCTGATCACCGTTCATTCCCAGGATCACCTGATGAACGCGATGGTCATCCAGGATCTGGCGACCGATATGATTGAGCTGTACCGCCGCATTCCACTGGTTAGCTAATCCCACTGCCGTAAGAATGCAGAAGGCACCCTCAAGGGTGCCTTTTATTTTTTGGGCTTCCGGCCACGCTCGCGCGTTACTTTTTCTGCCGATGGCTACGGTAAGTATCCAGCACGACGGCAACCACGATAACAGCACCGGTTATCACCCGTTTGGTGGGTTCTGTTGCCCCAATCTGCGCCAGCCCCGCAGCCAACACGGATATAATCAGTGCGCCGAGGAAGGTGCAGATGACCGATCCTCGCCCCCCCATGAGGCTGGTTCCGCCAATGACGACCGCGGCAATCACCTGCAGCTCCATTCCAACACCGCCATTGGGATCAGCCGCTTCCAAACGTGCCACCTGAAATAATGATGCCAAACCGGCCAATGCCCCCATCAATGCAAAGACAACGACTTTGTAGGGTGCAGGGTTGATACCCGACAGCCGCACGGCTTCCTCATTAGTCCCAATTCCAATGAGATGGCGGCCAAAGATAGTTCGGGTTAGCACCAGATGCCCGAGTAAAATCACCAGCACGGCGATAACAAATGACGGTGAGATTCCGAAAATAATCGGGTCAGCCAGAAAATCAAAACTTGAGCCGATATAGGCGGTGCGGGAATCCGTCAGTTGGTACGCACTACCGCGCGCCATCTCCAGCATCCCCAACGAGACAATAAAGGTGGGAATGCGCCAGATAACTGAAATCAGCCCGGTCAGCGAACCCACCAGCGTTGCCGCGACAATACCGGACAGCGCAGCCAGCCATGGAGACCAGTGCAGATTAAGATAGGTCACGCTGACGACCGCCGCCGAAAGCGCCAGCACTGAGCCCACCGACAGGTCAATACCGGCAATAATCAGGACGAAAGTCATCCCAACCGACATCACCATCAGGTCCGGTATTTGGTTCGCAATCGTGCTGAAGGTATTCAGACTCAGGAAATGGTCGCTCAGAAACGAAAACAGTACGATCATCGCCAGCAGTGCGCCAATCAATCCCAGATAGCTGCTTAGCCCACGCCATGATGCACTCTGGCGCTTAACGGGCAGTGAAGTGTTACTCATCGTGTGAATTCCCTGTGGCATGTTGATAGCCAGAAAATGCGGCGGCCAGAATCGCATCCTGCGTCCAGCTATCGCGAGTAAAGGTCTCTACCAGCCTGCCGGCGGACAGCACCGCAATGCGATCGCAAATCAGCATCAGCTCTCTGAGATCGCTGGAGACCACAATGAGCCCTTTACCACTCTGCGTCAGTTCATTGAGCAGCAGGTAAATATCGCGCTTGGCGCCAACATCAATGCCGCGCGTCGGTTCATCAAAAAGAATGACGTCGCAGTTACGTTCCAACCAGCGGCTAATCAGCACCTTTTGCTGATTACCGCCCGATAGGCTCTCGACCGCAAATTCACTCCCCGAGGTGCGAATACCCAGCCGGGTAATGTATTTTTGCGCCAGCTGCTGCTCTTCATGAGCATTCAGCCACGAAAGCCGGCTGACTTTTTCGCTGTTACCCAGCGAGGTATTGGCCGCCACCGACTGGGGCAACAGCAGCCCTTCTCCTTTACGGTCCTCCGTCACTAGCGCAATGCGATGGGCAATCGCGTCCGACGGCGTACGGATCGTCACGGGCTTTAACGGGTCACCCACCAGCAACTGTCCGCTGTCGATACGATCGGCGCCAAAAATGGCGCGCATCAGCTCCGTACGTCCCGCACCGACCAGACCACTGATGCCCAAAACCTCGCCCCGGTGCAGGGTCAGGGAGATGTCCTGCAACACGTTGCCACGGGTAAAGTGCTCGACTTGCAGGATCGGATTCCCGCGACGACGGGCGCTAATATCGAGAGTGCTTTCCAGATCGCGCCCCACCATCAGTGACACCAACTGGTTGCTGGTGTAGCGCGTAATATCATCGGTACAGACCAGGTGACCATCGCGCAGCACCGTAATATCGTCAGCGATTTGCGCCAGCTCATCGAGCCGGTGGGAAATGTAAATCAGCGATACGCCGCGTTGTTTAAAGAGTTGAATTTGTTCAAAC
>PPYF01547964.1_pt1 | contig 14587 bp, 10 predicted proteins | sample 1559871 | NCBI WGS metagenome assembly PPYF01 (sample SAMN08240021, study PRJNA423297) | Human gut metagenome, whole genome shotgun sequencing project. | reverse complement strand
TCGAGCCGGGTCGGGGCGTTCGTGGCCTCCCAGCCTGCGTTGTCGATCAGCTGGTACTCCGGCCCGGTGACATAGGGAACCTTGAAATAGGGGTTCTCGACCACGTGGTAGAGCATGCCGCTGTTGCCGCCGTAGGAGAGCTTCCAGTCCCAGTCGAGGATGAAGTTCTCATACTGCTTTTTGGTGACGATGTATCCCGACAGGTCGCTGCCGTCGCCGGCGGCCTGGATGCAGCCGTCCACCACGTGCCAGGGCATCGTGAGCGAGTCTCCGTTGAAGTCTTTCCACTGGTCGAGGCTTTTGCCGTCGAAGAGCAGCTGCCAGCCGTCGGCGATTTCGGCCTGGGTGAGGGTGTTGTGTTTGGGGCAGCAGGAGCAGAGGCTGGCTGCGATGAGTCCTGTCGCGAAGAGCGTGCGGAACAGGGTGCGGCTTGGGTTCGATTTCATTAAGATAGAAATTTAAGTAGTAATTCTTTATCTCGTCTCGCGAAGTAAAAATAGATGAAAAGTTTTCCGCTGTACGATAAAATAGTACATATCGAGGCCAATAATCTGAATGGAAAGGAAAAATCGAATTGTCGCGTCATGAAACGTCGTCTTGCAACACCGAGATGTACGAAATTGGCCTTTTTCTGCATCATATTATCTTTGTAGAAAGTCCTGCATTTATTACATTTGTCAATAATCCAAATTTCTATGAAACGAATTTTCCGCTGTATTGCTGCATTTTTGTTTCTACTCTATATCTTGTTTCTGCCGGGGCGTGCCGAATCGGCGAACGCCTCTGTTTATCATAATCTGCGTAACTATACTGTGGATGACGGCCTGTCATCCAATCACGTCTATGGCATCGTTCAGGACTCGATAGGATTCATCTGGTTCGGAACCGACAACGGATTGTGCCGTTTCGACGGCTGTGAGTTCCGCAGTTACACCCATACCGATGGCGACCGGTCGAGCATTTCGAGCAACAATATCCGCCGGCTGATGCTCGACAGCCACGGGCAGAACTGTCAATTCGGGGCTTTTTCGCTGGAATCCTGTAACGGAATGCCTTACGGTTTACCGCCATGTTCCCGGTGATGACACCTCCATCGCGCAGGATTATATCTCTACCATTTACGAAAGCAAGGATGGAACCATATGGATTGGAACTTACAGCGAAGGGTTGTGCGCTTTTTCCAAGCAGACAGGATGCTTCACTCATTACCGGAAGGAAACAGACGGACGGAATTGCATTTCGGATAATTCGATCGATGCCATCACAGAAGATTCATACGGCACGTTGTGGCTCGGGACGGTAAGTTCCGGTCTTGATCGCTTCGACCGGAGCACAGGCCGTTTCACCAATTATGACGATAGGAATGGGGAGGGCCGATTGCAACGTATCCACTGCCTGGCAGAGCGGGCGCCGGGCGAATTGCTTGTCTGTGCGAACAGTGGTGCGACACTCTACCGTATTTCTGAATCGGAACTTCGTCCCATAGAGGACACTGAAGTTCCCTTCATGCGTACCAAGTGTTGCAACATCTTCTCTTTTCTATACGACCGCGAAGGAAATTTCTGGTTCGGATCTTGTTATGAGGGTGTAGAATTTCACCCGGCCCGTAACAGCTTCACTTGCTATGCCACACGAAAGAACGATAGTTCCGACCGGGGTAAGGTCGTCAGCGCGGTCTGTGAACTGAAAGACGGGCAGTATCTATTGGGAAACGAAAATGACGGCATCCTGCTCTTCGACAGACATGCCGGCATGGTCGTTCCGTACCGCACGGCTCAAAACGTTGGGACTGCCATTTACAACGTCTTTTCAATGCTTGTCGATGACCAAACGCTCTGGATCGCCGCTTTCCAACGGGGTATCGAAGCCGTGGACTTGAAAAGCCGAACCGTGAAATCCTATCTTGCAGATCCGTCGGATCCCAGTTCTCGTGTCTTCGTCCTATTCCGGAGCAGCAGCGGCCGCATTTGGGCCGGAACTTCCGTGGGGCTTTTTTATTACGACCGGTTTGAAGATCGTTTTGTGACACGCGACCCCAAGGTGCGTATTTCAGACATTACGGAGGATCATGCTGGCCGTCTTTGGATCGCGACGAACGAAGACGGCCTCTACTCCTACGATGCCCGTACCGACCTCCTGCAGCACTACCGGTACGATCCCGACGACCCTGCGACGATCAGCCGCAATGCGGTCAACACGCTTGCCGTCGACCGCACGAACCGGTTGTGGATCGGAACCAACGGTTACGGACTTTGCAGTTATAACGAAAAGGACGGTTTCGTTCGCCATGAAACCTTGCCTCTGCCCAGTAAGATCATTCAGCGGATCATCCCTGAAAACGACAGACTCTGGATCACGACGGACAGGGGGCTGATCGTCTTTTATCCCGCAACTGGACAATTGAAACGTTATTCGCGCGCCGACGGGCTTCACACCGAACAATTTATGTCCAATTCGGGTATCCTCACTTCCGACGGGCGCATCGTGCTGGGTACGACCGATGGTATATGTACGTTCACCCCCCCCCATGACATCATGGGCAACTTGAACCTCTATCCGGTCATAATCACCCGATTTTCGCTTAACGGACTGCCTGTATCCCATGCGGAAGACGGAAGCTCGCCGCTTTCGGTTCCTGTCGAATACACCCGGAAGATCACGCTGTCGCACCGCCAGACCTCGGTGGGATTCCGTTTCGTTTCGCCAACCTACCTCTTTCCGGGAGATTGCCGCTACCGTTACCGACTCGACGGACTCGACGATCATTGGTCCATGACCGATAGCCGGAACGCTTCGGTCAACTACAATAACCTGCGTCCCGGAGAATATTGTTTTCGGGTGCAGGTTGGCAACGGCGACATGCAATGGAATTCTGATGAGACGAAACTCTGGATTCGTATCCAGCCGTCGTTTTTCCGGTCAAAAGGTGCTTTGGCAGGTTACGTGGTACTGACGCTTATCGTAATCGCTGTCGGTCTGTATTACTGGATGCGGCGTACCGAGCAACAGCAGCGAGAGAAGATCGAATCGGTCAAACGCGAGAACGAACGGAATCTCTACGAGCAACGCATCAGTTTCTTTACCAATATCACCCATGAGATCCGAACTCCTTTGAGCCTGATTATTGGGCCGCTGGAACAAGTAATGAAATCACATCGGATTTCCGAGGAGGACGGAGAGTATCTGGCTGTTATCAAGCAAAATTACCACCGACTTCATTCGCTGGTCAACCAACTGCTCGATTTCCGGAAGATCGATTCGAACAAATACAGACTCCGCTACGATATCTGCGATGTCGGCCAGCTCGTCCGGGAGCAATTGGCTATGTTTGGTCCCACGGCGCAACAGCGGCGCATCCGTTTGATCGAAGAGATCCCTGATCGCCTGATGCAAATCACCGACCGGGAGGCGCTGACCAAAATCATAAGTAACCTGTTGTCCAACGCTCTGCGTTTCGCCGCAGAAGAAATCCACATTTGCATCGATCGCAGAGACGACGGTCTTGTGATGGAAGTGTGGGACGACGGTCCCGGTATCCCGGCTGAAGAGCGGGAAAAGGTTTTCGAAGCTTTTTACCAAACCCGGAACAACGGATTCGCGTCCGGCGTCGGAATCGGCTTGCACCTGTGCCGAATTTTCATCCGCCTGATGGGCGGAACAATTACAGCGACAGAACGTCCGGACGGCAAATCAGGAGCGCTGCTGACGGCATTCATCCCTGAACCTGCGAGCGAAAAGATGGATATTCGCGTAAAAACACATCTCAATACGGAAACCGTCGGGCAATCGCAGCCGCAGAAAGAACCCGGAACGAACCTGGCGATACAACGGCCCTCCGCGATGACGGTTCGCCATACGGTCATGGTCGTAGATGATGACAGCAATATTCTCGATTTTTTGGTCAAGGTGCTCGGAAACGATTATTTCGTTATCTCAACGGATAGCGGGGGTCAGGCGCTCAACCTGCTTCGAAACAACGATCCCGATTTGGTCGTAAGCGACATCATGATGGCCGACATCGATGGAATAGAGCTCTGTCGGCGTATCAAAAACGACATTTCCACAAGCCATATCCCTGTGATCTTACTCACGGCTCGGACTGGCATAAGCTCTAAAATCGAGGGTTTCGAATGCGGCGCTGACGCCTATATCGAGAAACCGTTCTCGCCTGACCAGCTCAAAGCGCAGATTTCCAGCCTGCTTCGTACGCGTGATGAAATCCGGCGCTTCTATGCAGGCAAATTCATGACCGAATTCGATACGGGTTCTCAACAGAACCGGTTGGACGAAGAGTTCATCCTTAAATGCCGCGACGTGATCATCGCCCATATGCGGAATCCGGATTTGTCCGTGGGACTTCTTGCTCGTGAGTTGGCGATGGGCCGCACGCTGATTTTCCGAAAACTGAAAGCCGTTACGGGCTTGACGCCAAACGATTTTATGAAACTCATTCGTTTGAACGAGGCGAAACGGATGATCATTGAAGGCCGATACCGCATTACCGAAATCGGATTTCTTACCGGTTTCAGTTCGTCGTCCTATTTCGCCAAATGTTTTGCCAAGCAGTTCGGGGTTCTTCCGACGGAATTCCTCGAAAAGCAGGACCCCGGAACGCAGTAGCCAGGGGCAGAATGAGCCATTTCTCAACTCCCGGGGCCCCCGAGCCGATTTTATCGTAAAAGTGAACGATATTTTTCAACACGGAATCCCGGATTCAGTAATTTTACATTGAATTCGGCAGGTCGCAGTATCAGCCGGCCAGGATTGACAATGCGGAATCAACCAACCCAAAATTACCCATATGAAACATTACTTACTTTTCTTGCTGGCTTCCTTGGCCTTGTTGACCGGATGCGAGAAGGATGACGATCCTACATCTGTTTCACTCCGAAGTATTACGCGTGAAAAATTCGACTACAAGGGCGGTCTTGCCAGTGCTATTGTAGATGCCGGTGGCCGGGATGTAACGGCGGAGTCGAGCGAATCGTGGTGTCGTACTGCAGTCATCGGCTCGACCGTCAATTTCAACGTTCTTGCGTATACGGGCTCAGAGGAGCGTTCAGCCACGGTCACCGTGAAGGCGGAAGGACTCAAGCCGTTGCTGATCAACGTTGTTCAGGATAAATTCAGGGGGCTTGTCGTTGTACCCTCGACGCTCATCTTCTCCGATACGGACCGCACGCTCTCCGTTGCGGTAACCTGCTCCGGAGTCTACGATGTAAAACTCACGGAGAACCCGAATAACGCATTCTCGTTCTCGAAGAGCGAAGACGGCGCGAGCGTCAGTTTCACATCGAACAAGGCGTCGAGCCGTGTCGAGGTGAAGGGGCGCGCGGAGTTTACACCTGAAGAAGGCGATCCGGTGATCGTTACGCTTATACAACCTAAAAAGAGCACCTATGATTTCCTGCTCGGCACGTGGAACGTAACCAAAACCGATATTTTTGCCGGGAGCATCCAGAATCTCTCGTCGGTCACATTCTCCGCCAAGGAAAATCAATATTCGTACAAGGTCACCATCAACGATCCCGCACTCAAGGATTATCCCTTTACGGCGGAGTTCGCCGATGGCAAAGTGGTCATTCAGACCGGTCAGGAACTGGGTTTTTCGGGAACAAAGTTCTACACCCTCCATTTCAATGGCCCGAATAACGGGCAAGGCAACTATATCTGGTCACAGGCGGGCGTGGTCGCCTGGGCGGCGGAACCTGTCTTCGATGAAAATGCAGGCACGATCCAGCTCGTGTTCAGCGATAACGGCCAGGGCAATGGCCGGGAGGCCAGGACGCTCTGTTTCTGGGAGAACAACGACCGGTATTGGTCGTTTACCGGGCAGCTCTGTTTAACCAACGCACTGGAACTTTCCAAAAACTACTAACCGACTCCGAATGCAGCGGGCGGGCCGCGACTTTTGCCGACCGCGGCCCTGCCTGCGCCCCGGAACCAAGAATTTCAATGACTGACCAATGAAAAAACTGACCATACTCATTCTGCTCGCCATGGCAGTGGTGTGCCGGGCTTCGGCACAGAACCGCGTGGTAACAGGCACGGTATCCGAAGAGGACGGTACGCCGCTGACGGGCGCCGTCGTCCAGGTCGTCGGCACGAACAATGCCGCCACGGCAGCGATCGACGGGCTTTATACACTCAAAAATGTCCCCTCCGGAGCCGTACTGCGTGTCTCCTTTCTGGGATACGATCCGGTCGAGAAGAAGGTCGATGCCGACCGCATGGATTTCATACTCAAAGCGAGCGCACAAGAAATCGCATCGGTCGTAGTGACCGGTATGCAAAAGATGGACAAGCGTATCTTCACCGGAGCCACGGACCAACTATTGGCCTCGGATGTCAAACTGGACGGCATCAGTGAAATCAGCCGCGGTCTTGAAGGCCGTTCTGCCGGCGTGTCCGTGCAAAACGTTTCCGGAACTTTCGGCGCCGCCCCGAAAATCCGCATTCGCGGCGCTACGTCGATCTTCGGAGACTCCAAGCCGTTGTGGGTGGTGGACGGTGTGATCATGGAGGATGTGATCAACGTCGACGCCAATTCCTTGTCGTCGGGCGACGCCACGACGCTCATCAGTTCGGCCATCGCCGGACTTAACGCCGATGACATCGAGAGTTTCCAGATTCTCAAGGATGGTTCGGCAACCTCGATCTACGGCGCCCGCGCCATGGCCGGAGTCATCGTCATCACCACGAAGAAAGGCACGCCCGGTATTACGAAAGTCAGTTACACCGGCGAATTCACGATGCGTATGGTTCCCAGCTACTCGAACTTCAACATCATGAATTCGCAAGAGCAGATGGCCGTCTACCAGGAGATGTACGACAAGGGATGGCTCAACTATGCCAATACCGTTTACCGCTCGGAAAGCGGCGTCTACGGCAAGTTGTCGCAACTGATCAACACCTACGACCCTGCCACGGGGCAGTTCGCCGTGCTGAACACCCCCGAAGGGCGCAACGCCTACCTGCGACAGGCGGAGTTTCGCAATACCGACTGGTTCAAGGAACTCTTCCGCAACAGCATTCAGCACAGCCACTCGGCCAGCATCTCCTCGGGCAGTGAAAAAGGCTCGTATTACGCTTCCGTCGGTGCGATGGTCGATCCGGGATGGAGCATCCAAAGCAAGGTGAACCGCTACACGCTTCTGGTCAATACCACGCAGCACATTCTCAAGGACAAGCTGACGCTGAACCTCATCGGCAACGCTTCGTACCGCGAACAGCGTGCACCGGGATCGCTCTCGTCGGAGGTAGACCCTGTGTTCGGAACCGTCAAACGCGATTTCGACATCAACCCCTACTCCTATGCATTGCGTTCGTCGCGCACGCTCGACCCTGATGAATTCTACACACGCAATTACACTCCGTTCAACATCAAGGACGAGTTGTCCAAGAACTATATGGACTTGAACGTGAGCGACGTGAAATTCCAGGCTGAACTCAAATGGAAGATCACTCCGAAAGTCGAAGTTTCGGCCCTTGGGGCAATCAAATATCAGGCTTCGAGCACCGAGCATCACATCGAGGACAGTTCGAACCAGGCGCAGGCCTACCGTTCGATGGCCACCTCGATCATTCAGAGCAACAATCCCTACCTCTACGACAATCCCGATGAGCCGAACCGTGACAAATACTCGATCCTTCCCCAGGGTGGTATCTACAAACGGAGCGACTTCCGCGCCAAGAGCCGCGATTTCCGGGCTTCGATCAGCTACAACGACACGTTCAACGACAAGCACATTCTGAATCTGTTCGGCATTGTGGAAGTAAACAACTGGAGGAAAACACCCAGTATTACAGCCTGTCCAATACACGGGAACGCAACGCCGCCTTCGCCGGCACATTCTCCTATTCCTACGACTACCGCTATACGATCAACGGTACGCTCCGTTACGAGGGTTCCAACCGGTTGGGCCGATCGCGTAAGGCGCGCTGGTTGCCGACCTGGAATATCGCCGGCAAGTGGAGCATCGACCAGGAGTCATTCTTCGAATCGTTGCGTCCGGCCTTCTCCAGCCTTGCGCTGCGACTCTCTTACAGCCTCACTGCCGACCGGGGCCCCACATGGGTCAATAACTCCACGGCTACGATCTATCCGCTGAACCCGTGGCGTGGTGCGACTGAAATCCGGGAACCTGCATTGAGTATTTCAGCTCCTGAGAATTCGGAACTGACCTATGAAAAAAAGCATGAGTTGAATGTCGGCCTCGACATGGGATTCCTCGACGACCGCATCACTCTTTCGATGGACGCCTACCGGCGCAATAATTTCGACCTGATCGGCAACGTTGTAACAATGGGTTTGGGCGGTGCCGTGGATAAGCAGGGTAACGTCGCGGAGATGAAATCGCAGGGTGTGGAACTTTCGCTTTTCACCCGCAATATCGAACGTAAAAACTTCAAATGGCAGACCAATTTCATCTTTGCCTGGATGGACAACGAGGTAACCAAACTCAAAACCATGACGCGCATGATCGATTATATCACCGGCACAGGTTACTCGATGGAAGGTACGCCGCGCGGTTCGCTCTTTTCCCTGAAATTCAAGGGACTTAACGAGATGGGCATCCCGACGTTCCTCGCTGCTGACGGCAGCATTACCTCAACGAACATCCAGTTCCAGGAGACTGTGAATATGAGCAACCTCGTCTATGAAGGTCCTGTCGATCCTACCATCACGGGCAGCCTGGGTAATATCTTTAAGTGGAAGGGATTCACGCTCAACCTCTTCATGACCTACTCCTTTGGAAACGTCGTCCGTCTCGATCCGATTTTCTCGAACGGTTATTCCGATCTGACGGCCATGCCCCGGGAATTCGCCAATCGCTACCTCAATCCCGGCGATGAACGACGGACCAATGTCCCGGTTATCGCCAGCACGCGACAGAATAACGATATTTCCAATCTCTATGTCGCGTACAGCGCCTACAATTACTCTGATGTACGGGTCGCCAAAGGCGATTTCATCCGCATGAAAGAGATTTCGCTCTCGTACGATTTTCCGCAATCGGTCTCTTCGAAATTGCGCATGAGCGGATTGTCGCTCAAATTCCAGGCAACCAACCCGTTTTTGATCTATTCGGACAAAAAACTGCAAGGCCAGGATCCCGAGTTCTTCAATACGGGAGGTGTTGCAGTACCGATGCCCAAACAGTTCACGCTGACGCTTCGTGTCAGCTTCTAAACCCGCTCCGCCATGAAAATCAAACAACTGATATCACGCATAATGCTTCTCGGCGCCGGTTCGCTCATACTCGCTGCCTGCAACGATTTCCTCGACGAACTGCCCGACAACCGTACTGAGCTCGATACGCCGGACAAAATCAACCGGCTGCTCGTGTCGGCCTATCCTTCACGCAGTTTCACCCGCATGTGCGAAATCGCATCGGACAACTGCGACGACATGGGAGCGAACAATCCTAACACCAGCCTGCTGCTGGAGCACAACAGCTACTGGATGGACATGAACGAGGCCGAGAACGATAGCAACAAAAATACCTGGCAGGCCTACTACTCCGCGATTGCCGCAGCCAACACCGCTCTGGAAGCGATCGAAAAACAGGGTACGCCCAAAGAATTGCTTCCGGCCAAAGCCGAAGCCCTGCTAACTATGCGGTTCCGAAGTACCACTTCAACCGCAGCGCCGCCTATGCCTTTGCCACGCGCTTCAACCTCTATTATCTGAAGTGGGAAAAGGTGGTCGAATACGCCTCCGAGGTCCTCGGCAGTGCCCCTTCGACCGTCATGCGCGACTGGGCGGCAGTCAAGCAGCTGGCCTGGGACGGCTCGGTCCGTACCCTCGACTACATCAGCGTCGGACACTCGTTCAACCTGCTGATGATTCCCATGGTGACCGGTAACGGATCGCTTTTTAACGCCTGGAGCAACTCCGGCGCGCGCTTCACTCACAACTACCGCGTCGCCAAGAGGGAGACCTACCGCGCGAAGCGGCCGATGGGCGGTCCGTGGGACCGATGGAAGGACAACTGCATCGAAAAGGTCTACCAGCATCCTCCTTTCATTTGGCAGGACAACGATGTCAACAAGATCTACATGCCCAAATGGCCCAACCAGTGGGAGGTAACCGACCCGGTAACCGGCGTAGGAATCGGTCGTTCGACGATGGTGGCGTTCACAACCAATGAAACGGTGTTGAGCCGTGCAGAGGCCTATGTCCATCTCAAGGAGTACGACAAGGCAGTTGCCGACCTCAATGCCTGGATCGGCTCTTTCTATCTGGTCGGACAGAACGGCATCGAATCTCTGACCCGCGAACGCATCGCCGAGGTCTACGGTGATCCGTCATCGAATCGATACATCGCCGAATACACCGCTTTGGAGCCGACATCGCGCAAGCCGCTCCATCCCCACGGCTTTACAGTCGAGGCTGGTGAACAGGAGCACCTTATTCAGACCACGCTCTTTTGCCGCCGCATTGAGACCATCGCCGACGGACTGCGTTGGGGGGACATCAAACGCTACGGCATCGTGATTGATCGTTTCGACGACTCGGCCTACAACGATGACAATACAACCGGATTCACTGTTGCGGCCACGCTCGGCGAGAAAGATCTTCGACGTGCGCTCCAACTGCCTCAAGAGGTTATCACAGCCGGATTGGAAGCGAATCCCCGCAATGAGAATCGTCCTGACCATCCGTTCTGCCAATAACCAATTCACTAAATATTTATATTGAATTATGAAACCGACAATCATATCCCTGTTCTTGCTTCTGCTTGTCTCAGGCGCTACGACCTCATGCGACAAGGACGAACCGGACGGCAAAAGCATCTTTGTCGATCCCGCCGAGGAAAAGACCGAGTTCGATTTCTGGCTCGACCGGCACTATACGGAACCTTACAACATTCGTTTCGAATACCGCATGCCTGACCGCGAAACCCACTTCAACTACTGGGTCTCGCCGCCGCCCGTGGACAAATCGATCGAGGTGGCCAAACTGATCAAATACTCGACGCTTGACGCCATGGCGGAACTGATGTCCGATCAGAAAGATCCATTGCTCTTCGCAAAGAGTTATTTCCCGCGGGTACTCTATTTGGTGGGCAGTTTTGAGATCAGCAGCACCGGGAACACCGTGCTGGCATCGGCTGAAAATGGCCTTCAAATCAATGTTCTCGGCGTAAAATTTTTCGACCGGGAAAAGGACAGCGAACGAATCGCCGGAACGATGCTTCACGAGTTCATGCATATCCTCGATGGTACATATCCCGTACCGAGCGACTACGATACCATTACGCAAAGCGATTACGTGGGTGACAAGTATGCCCAAAGCGGTAATGACTACATGGAGCTGGGCTTCGTTTCGAAGTATGCACGTTCGAGTCCCGCAGAGGACATCGCCGAAACGGGCGGACGCCTGATCAGCATGAGCGAGGAGGAGTGGGAGGCGATGCTCTCCTCGATCGAAAGCGCGGACGGCCGCGCCAAAATCGAGAAGAAGCGCTCGATTCTCATCGCATGGCTTCTCAGCCGTTGCATGCGACGATTCGGAAAATAACTTCAGCGAGTCGACCTCGACCCGGATCGAGCAGACGCTTGAACGCTACAAATTCGCATTGCAGGCCGGGAAGACATGGGTGATGGAGTATTTCCCTGACGAAAATCTCGGTTATGGCGGTTGGATTTATATCGTCGAATTCCAGGATGACCGTATGGTTAAGGCCTGGTTCGAGGGGAGCACTTTCGTCGAAGCCGATCCGCTGCGCACGGAATCGGAATATCGGATCGAATTCTCGACCGGTCCCATGCTGAAATTTGCAACCCATAACGATTATCTGCATTTCTTCTCGTTTCCCGGAGACAACGGCGCCGGCTACCAAGGATGGAAAGGAGATTACGAATTCACGTTCATGTCGCTCTCTCCGGCTTTCGACGAAATCATTCTGCGGGGCATTAAAACCGGCAACCGGATTCGCATGACGCCGCTTTCGGGACAATACACGCCGGAGAGTTACCTCGAAACCATCCGCAGCAGCCAATTGGCGATCACCGAGACCGAATTCAAGGTAATGGCCAATGGCGAACAAATCGGGACACTCACGCGGCCCAACGCGACGCTGACGACCAATTTCCGGCAATATGCCGCCAGCAAAGTTTGGTCGTTCCGCTACAGTTATCGCCAACAGGCCTTCGACGATTATGGACGACCGAAGGTGGACGAACATGGGAAACCGGTCTACGAAACGGTCGAAGCCAATGATCCCGTCAGCGTCATCTACCTGCCAGACGGCATCATGCAGTTTTATGCCCCCTACACGTTTCGGGGTGAATTGTTCGGACTTCCGAACCAGACGGTGCAAACCTTCAAATGGCAATTGGGGCCTACCTCGGCATCGGATTGTTACGTTTGCACCGACTCGTTTCTCGACATCAAATTGGTTCCGTGATCCTTAAGAAATGTTTATTCGGTCCGGATGCCGTCTGCCGGCTCCGGACCTTTTTCCTTTAAAACCGATGAAACACTTCTCTTTCTTTCTGACGCTCCTCCTGCTGACGGCCTGTACCAGAGACCCGGAATCCGGCCCGGCTCCCGGCGTCGGACAAACCCCGATGCAGGAGTTTTACATACCCGGCGTATTCCGTATTAAGCTGCGCGAAACAGCAGCCGAACTCGACACCCGTGCCTTTACCCGCAGCGGTTCCGGCTCGGGAATCGCTGCATTCGATGCCGCCGCCACCCGTGCCGGGGCAACTGCCGTACAGCGTGTCTTTTCCGATGGCGACCGTTTCCGCGAACGCCGCCGCAGGGCCGGACTTCATCTGTGGTACGACGTTCATTTCTCCGGGGCGATTTCTGTCGCCGAGGCCATGGAACGCTTCGGCCGGGTGGACGAAGTCGAGTGCATCGAACCTGTTCCGCGTATGGTTCCCGCCGGGGCGACGGTCTCGCAAGCTGATTTCAGCCGCACCTCAGGTTCGGACAATGTCGCAATCCCCGGATTCGATGATCCGCTGCTGGTCAATCAGTGGATTTACCACCGGGTGGGCGCTGCGGTCGGATCGACGGCCGTGGCCGACCTCAACATTTTTCCGGCATGGAGCGTCAGCACCGGACATAAAGACGTCGTCGTCGCCGTGGTGGACGGCGGCATCGACTATACGCATCCCGATCTGGCAGCGAATATCTGGCGCGACGGACAGGGCGCCTGCGGCTACAACTTCTGCCGCCATAATACGGAGATCACCCCCAGCAGCCACGGCACGCATGTCGCAGGTACGCGATGCCGCGACGATCGAGGAGATCATGGTCTGGACGGCCGACCATGGGGCCGTCATCAGCCAAAACAGCTGGACTTATGTCCCCGGTCTTCCGGACTTGTCGCAGTCGGGTAAAGCGGCCATCGACTATTTTATCGAGTATGCCGGGTGCGATGAGAACGGCAATCAGACAGGTCCCATGAAAGGCGGCATCGTCATTTTTGCCGCGGGCAACGACGGCATTTCCGACCCGGTGTTCCCGGGAGCCTACGAGAAAGTGGTGGCCGTAGCGTCGCTGGGCATCGACGGCCGTAAGGTCGCCGGGTCCAACTACGGTTCGTGGATCGATCTCGCGGCTTTGGGCGGCCATGCTACCGGCGACGAACGATTCCGCGTTTTCAGCACCACGACGAACGGCGGTTACGGTTATTCCGCAGGAACCTCGATGGCCGCGCCACAGATTTCGGGCATTGCGGCCCTGGCCGTTGCCGCATTCGGTGTGCAAAGACCGGGGTTCACCAGCGAGAAATTGCGGGAAATACTCGTGGGTTCGGGCCGAAAGCAGTTTACGGAAACGATCAATCCCGAGTATGCCGGAATGCTCGGTAACGGACTGGTCGATGCCGAATACGTTCTTTTCCATGATACCCGGCCGGATCCGATTGACGAACGTACGATTGCGGTTTCGGGATACCGCACCCATGCGGAACTGTCGTGGCGTGTTCCGCGATGCTATCTGGAGCGTCCGGTCTCATCATTCGACGTTTACATCGACACCCGGACATTTTCGGCCGCTACGGTCGACGACATTCCTGCTACGGCCGTCAGACACACTTTTGCTTCCGATGCGGGTCTCGGTGAGACCTTCGCCTGTCGGATCGAGGGGCTGGAGCCGCGGCAAATCTATTGCTTGGCAATCGTCGGCCGAAGTCCGTCGGGCGTTCCGTCCCGCCCGGCCGTCATCTCCGTCCGGACCGGGGAAAATACCCCGCCCGAGGCAACCGTTCCCATTCCGAACCTCTTTCTGCAAAGTGACGACAAAGCGGGCAGGAGCATCGATCTTCAACTTTATTTTACCGATGCCGATGCTCCGGGCGATCGGCTCTCCTACTTTGTTTCGCCTTCCGCGGAAAAGGTCGTGGAGTGCCGCGTACAGGATTCGGAACTGCTCGTACGGCCCTGCGCTGCGGGCCGCACGACGCTGACCGTAACGGCAAGAGACCTCGACGGCGCCGCGGCGACTTCGGAATTCCAGGTGATCGTCGACGGTACGGGCGTTGCGATGGAGCTTTTCCCCAACCCATGCCGTGATGTACTCAACGTACGCATTCCGGACGCCGAGGGCGATTTTCCCATCCGG
>PPYF01221274.1_pt1 | contig 14587 bp, 12 predicted proteins | sample 1559871 | NCBI WGS metagenome assembly PPYF01 (sample SAMN08240021, study PRJNA423297) | Human gut metagenome, whole genome shotgun sequencing project. | reverse complement strand
GAGTGTAGACTTGCAGAGGTGCGCAGTAGAAGTATGTCATGCAATTGCATGACGCGCACCTCGCAGCAAGAATGCCGAGACATTCTTGAATTATTTTTTTTGGCATACATCTAAAAATTCTTGTACGATAGGAGAAAGTTTCTTTTCTTTTTTCCAGATTAATACAATTTGTGTTATAAGAGTAGGTTCATCAATTTCATAAATTCGAAGTCCTGTACACAATGACTGCATTGATTTAGGGAAAATGGCAGTTGCGAGTCCATATTTAGACCAGAGCAAAGCGCTTTTTGCGTCATCGCAGAGACAGAATATTTCAGGATCAAGATTTTTTGTATGAAATGTATCAAGAATTAATCGTTCATATCTGCGATAAAGAATCAATGGATGTTTTGACAGGTCGTTTAGCTGTATTATTTTTGAAGAAAGCATTTTGCTATTTGAATTTGTAGCAGTATTATTTGTGACAGGGACAGCATTAGAAGATTGGAGATTTGCTGAAAAGTTTGACACAGCAATCATTGGCTCAGAACATAAAGTAAAAGAGTTTACTTTGTTTAACTGAAGCGGGGTACGTGCAACGGAGATATCGATAATTCCATCCATAAGATAACTATATAATGTATAGGTACTTCCGTCCCTTACTTCGAAGTTTACGTCAGGATATTTTTTGGCAAATGTAGAGATAAATGGCATCATTACAGCAGTTGTTGTTGAGGTCATTCCGATACGAAGAACTCGCTTTTTTCCGGCTTTTGTAACTTCAAGCTTTGCAGAATCTGCATAATCAAGCAAATTTCCGGCGCGCTCGTATAAGACTTCGCCGGCATTTGTCAGAATAACTCCTTTGCTTGTCCGCTCAAAAAGTTGTACGCCCAGTTCGTCTTCTAATTGGTGAATCTGATAGCTGAGAGGAGGCTGTGACATATTTAAATGTCTGGCTGCTTCATTAAAGCTATGTGTATCTGCAATTTGTCTAAAGTATTCTAATTGTCTAAGTTCCATAATCCATCTCCATTTCTTGAAAACTTCCAAAACGTATGTAACACTATATTATAATGAAGGTATTACAAATGCAATATAAAAAATATATTACAAAACAATAAAAGGAATATTATGCATATTACTGAATGTGCGTTATAATAGGCATAGATTCGTGAAACAGGAAGAGAGAGGAAAATAGAGACATGAAAAGTTTGGCAGTTTATCTCAAAGAGTACAAAAAAGAAAGTATTCTGGCACCGCTTTTTAAGCTTCTGGAGGTTGTTTTTGACCTTTTAGTTCCGGTAGTTGTGGCACAGATTATTGATGTCGGTGTCGCACAGGATAACCGAAGTTATGTGGTTCAGATGTTTTTTGTATTGATCTTAATGGCAGGGGTCGGACTTGCCTGCAGTTTTACTGCTCAGTTTTTTGCGGCGAAGGCAAGCTGTGGATTTGCGGCAAAATTAAGACAGGCAATGTTTGATCATATTCAGTCATTGTCATTTACAGAATTAGATACCATGGGAACTGATACCTTGATCACACGTTTGACAGATGATGTGAATCAGGTTCAGAATGGATTGAATCTGGGTCTGAGACTTCTGCTTCGAAGTCCATTTGTCGTACTTGGCTCCATGGTCATGGCATTTACAATCAATGTAAAATGTGCATGGATATTTGTGATTGCGATTCCGGTATTGTTCGTTGTTGTATTTTCCATTATGCTGGTCAGCATTCCATTATTTAAGAAAGTGCAAAATGGACTGGACCAGGTGACAGGACTGACAAGAGAAAATTTAACAGGTGTCCGTGTGATCCGTGCATTTTGCAGGGAAGAGCAATCTGTAGAAGAATTTGAAGACAGCAGCCGGGAACTGACGAGATTGAACCTTTTTGTTGGAAGGATTTCAGCACTTTTAAATCCAGTGACTTATGTGCTGATTAATATTGCAACAGTCATTTTGATTGACCGCGCTGGTATTCAGGTTAATATGGGAAATATGCAGCAAGGTGAAGTGGTTGCTCTTTACAACTATATGCTTCAGATAATTGTTGAATTGATCAAATTAGCATCACTGATCATTACATTGAACAAATCAATGGCGTGCGCAGACCGTGTGGCAGGAATTTTGGCAGTGAAGTCCATTACAGAATACACAAGAAAATCTATCGGTGAGAAAGTCGGAATTGTTCAGCAGAGAAGTGTACTGTTCCAGGGAAGTATCCGTGACAATCTGAAATGGGGTGACGAGAACGCCACAGATAAGGACATTTGGAAAGCAATTGAAATTGCCCGGGCAAAAGAAGTGGTTGAAGGAAAGCCTGGAAAGCTGGATTTCCAGTTGGAGCAGAATGGACGTAATCTGTCTGGTGGACAGAAACAGAGGCTTACCATTGCAAGAGCCTTAGTTAAGAAACCGGAGATATTAATTTTAGATGATAGTGCGAGTGCTCTTGATTTTGCAACAGATGCAGCGCTTCGAAAAGCAATCCATGGTCTGGAAGGCAAGATGACAACATTTCTTGTATCTCAGCGTGTAGCTGGAATTAAGCAGGCAGATAAAATACTTGTTCTTGGAAATGGAGAATTGGCTGGACAGGGAACGCATGAAGAACTGATGAAAAATTGTGAAGTTTACCAGGAAATTTATTATTCACAATTCCCGGAAGAAAAATTAAGAGAAAAAATAAATTATGACGAGAAAGGAGAGGCATAGAAGATGAAGAAGATTTTAAAATTCATTGGAAAATATAAAATATTTCTTGTGCTGAGTGTGTTGCTTGCAACCGTTTCAGTAATATTACAATTATATGTGCCGATCCTGTTCGGAGATGCCATTGATCAGATTGTTGCAGAGCATCAGGTTCAATTTGATACTATGTGGGTACTCTTAAGAGAAATTCTTGTATTAGTGGCAATATCAGCGCTGGCAACATGGATCATGAACATGATTAATAATCATATGACTTATCATATTGTACAGGATATCCGTTCCCAGGCAATCCATCATATTCAGCGGTTGCCCCTGTCTTATCTGGACCGTCACAGTTCCGGAGATATTGTAAGCCGGATTATTGCAGATACAGATATTTTGTCTGATGGAATCTTACTTGGATTTACCCAGTTGTTTTCCGGAATTGTAACGATTGTTGTAACTTTGATTTTTATGTTTTCCAAGAATTTCTGGATCACACTTCTGGTCATTGTGCTGACACCAATGAGTTTCTTAATTGCCAGATTTATTTCTTCCAGATCATTTGAAATGTTTCATAAGCAAAGTGAGACTCGAGGAAATCAGACGGCACTCATTGATGAAATGATTGGAAACCAAAAAGTAGTCAAAGCATTCGGATATGAAGAAAAAGCGTCAGAGCGATTTGCACAGATCAATGCAGATTTACAAAAATACAGTCAGAAAGCAGTTTTCTACAGCAGTCTGACAAACCCGTCTACGCGTTTTGTAAATAATGTCATCTATGCAGGTGTTGCTCTTGTAGGAGCATTTATGATACCAGGCGGAGCTCTGACAGTTGGAGGTCTGTCCGTGTTGTTATCTTATGCGAACCAGTATATGAAACCGTTCAATGACATTAGTTCTGTCATTACAGAGATGCAAAATGCGCTGGCGTGTGCGAACCGTATTTTTGATCTTCTGGAGGAAGAGGAAGAATCCCCAGACGTGGAAGGAACAATCAACGAAGTGAAAGGAAATGTGTCCATCAGCCATGTAGACTTCAGTTATGATAAGAATCACCGCCTGATTGAAGATTTTAATCTGGAAGTAGATCCCGGCATGCGGATTGCCATTGTAGGACCGACCGGCTGTGGAAAAACGACATTTATCAATCTGCTGATGCGCTTTTATGATGTGGATCAAGGAAACATTAAAATTGACGGCAAGCCAATTGACGGACTCAGCCGCCATGCACTTCGCAGTTCCTATGGAATGGTGCTACAGGAGACTTGGATCAAAGATGGAACAGTCCGGGAAAATATCGCATTTGGAAAACTAGATGCCACAGATGAAGACATTATCCGTGCAGCAAAAGAAGCACATAGCTGGGAATTTATCGAGCGTCTTCCAAAAGGATTGGATACAGTGCTTCATGAAGACAGTATCAGCCAGGGACAGAAGCAACTTCTATGTATTACAAGAGTTATGCTTTGCCTGCCGCCAATGCTGATACTTGATGAGGCCACATCAAGTATTGATACAAGAACAGAGCAGCAGATTCAGGAAGCATTTGACAAATTAATGAAGGGACGTACAAGCTTTATCGTAGCACACCGGCTTTCTACAATCCGGAATGCATCCCTTATTCTCGTTATGAAAGACGGAAAAATCATCGAGCAGGGAACACACGAAGAACTGTTTGTGTATGTTGACGCAGATATGGCAAAAAAAGGTGTAGATTGTGTAAAGATTATACAATCGTTCTATGCCATGATGGAAGATATGATAGAGAAAATTTTATTATATCAATAGAAAAAAGTGAAAGAGATGCTAAAGACATCTTGAAAGTGCATGTTAGAAGGCCTGTTGATGGATAAAATTATAAGAGCGGGAGGTATATTATGACAAGGCTAGTATTTGAGACGAAGCGTATGAAAGTTGCAGAACTGGGGGAGGAGTCTTCGGTACCGGATCTTTTTGGGGAACTGACAACTCAGAATTCGCTTGTGTTTGATCTGGACGAGGATGATGAGATTTATGAAGGATATGGCAAAGTAAATAGTGCGTTTCCATATCGTCAGCTTAATGGATATACAAGAGAGCTGCATGAGAAAGATGTAAAGACGGCGGTTCTGGAAAACGAGTATTTGAAGGCAGTATTTCTTACGGAATATGGTGGAAGATTGTGGGAGCTGTGGGATAAGAAAATAGGAAAGAATCTTCTTTACACGAATGATGTGCTCAGATTTAGCAACCTTGCTATTAGAAATGCATGGTTTTCCGGAGGTGTCGAGTGGAATCTTGGAATTATCGGCCATAATCCATTGACGACGGAGCCGCTTTATGTAGCAAAGACGCAGACAGATGAAGGTGATCCGGTACTTCGTATGTATGAATATGAGCGAATCCGGGGAGTTATCTGGCAGATGGATTTCTGGCTGGAGGAGGCTTGTCCGTATCTGAACTGCAGAATGAGAATTGTTAATGACAGCAATCAGGTTATTCCGATGTACTGGTGGAGTAACATGGCAGTACCGGAGTATGAAGGGGGACGCCTTGTCGTACCGGCAAAGGAAGCATTTACAGCGGTAGGGACGAATGGTTTTAAAGTAGAGATTCCGTTTGTTAATGGAATTGATGTAACAGATTATAAGAAGATTCCGACCAGTATAGATTATTTCTTTCATATTCCGAAAGAAGAACCCAAATATATTGCCAATATTGCGCCAGATGGATATGGACTTTTACAATTTTCAACACCGAGACTACAGGGAAGAAAGTTATTTTCATGGGGAAATATTGATGCTTCCGACCGCTGGCAGGAATTTTTGACGGAAGATGCAGGACGTTATGTGGAGATCCAGGCAGGACTTGGAAAGACACAGTATGGCTGTATTCCGATGGCACCACACACTGCATGGGAATGGATGGAACGCTACGGAGCAGTGGATCTTGGTGCAGGTGCATGTGAACAGTCCCATGAATGGCGTTATGAGAAGGTGACAGAGGAACTGAAGGCAAATCAGGAGATTGAGAAACTTAAGAAACGTCTGGAAGAGACAAAAGGACTTGCAAAGAAGCAGGCAAAGCTAGTCCAGGCAGGAAGCGGATATGGAACATTTGCACCAAAAACAAAAAGAACTGGCCATCTGGAATTTGTGAATCAGTCAGAAACATTAAAGAAGTGGAAACATTTCTTTGAGACAGGCATTCTACACATGCCAAATCCAGAAGATGAGCCGGACGAGTTCTGGAATGGAGAGAAATTCCTGGCATATCTGGAAGAGAAAACAGCCAGAAAAGATGCACCGAATGCCGCGAACTGGTATGCACATTATCAGCTTGGTATCAGCTATCTGATTGCCGGAAGAAAAGAAGAGGCAAGAGATGAATTTGTAAGATCTGTTGATCTTGCATCCAATGCATGGGCATATCATGGACTGGCGTGTCTGTATCTGAAATCGGATCCTGAGAAGGCAAAACAGTTTATTATGGAAGGAATGGCGCTTCAAAGAGAGAGACTATCTTATCAGAAGGAAGGGTTTAAGATTCTGGAAAAATGTGGGGCTTACAAGGAAATTGATGAAGAATATAAAAAACAGACCGCAGAAAATCAGAAGAACGGACGAATTCAATATTATTATGTGGCAGCACTTGAAAAATTAGAAAGAAATGAAGAGGCGTATCATTTGCTGAATGATGGCGATGGAATTGATGTGTCAGATATCCGGGAAGGAGACAGTGATATCCAGGCGATCTGGGAGAGCCTTCATGAAAAATTATATGGGGAAAAAGGGCATTTGCCACACTACTATAATTTTAAAGTGAATTAAAAAAGTGTCTATAAAAAAATGGAGGAAATGTTATGAGAGTGTACAGAGCAAAAGATTACAAGGATATGAGCAGAAAGGCAGCCAATATAATTTCTGCGCAGATCATTTTGAAACCAAACAGTGTACTTGGACTGGCAACTGGGTCCACACCAATTGGAACTTACAGTCAGCTGGTAGACTGGTACAAAAAAGGAGACTTGGATTTTTCAGAGGTGACAAGTGTCAATCTGGACGAATATAAAGGACTGCCGGGAACCAATGATCAGAGTTATTATTACTTCATGCACCAGCATCTGTTCGATCAGGTGAATATTCAGGAGAGACACACACATTTGCCCAATGGAATGGAACCAGACAGTAAAAAAGAATGTGAACGTTATGAGGAACTGATCAGAAGCCTTGGAGGCGTAGATCTTCAGCTTCTTGGAATGGGACATAATGGACATATTGGATTTAATGAGCCAGGACAGGCATTTGAGACGGGGACACATTGTGTGGACCTTCAGGAGAGTACTATTGAGGCAAATAAAAGATTTTTTGCTTCGGCGGCGGATGTTCCAAGACAGGCATATACCATGGGGATAAAGACAATTATGCAGGCAAAGAAGATTCTTGTTGTAGTAAGTGGGGAAGACAAAGCAGAGATTGTAAAGAAAGCATTTTTCGGACCGGTAATTCCAGGTGTACCGGCATCGATCCTTCAGATGCATAATGATGTTATTTTGGTGGGAGATGAAGCAGCATTATCTCTGATATAAAGAATCAGGGATAAAATAATCAGATGAAAATCGATAATAGGTCTTAATGGTTTGTGTAATGTAGAATAAATAACAAGATTGTGAAAATATTAATTTATACAATGTGTACAAAAAACAGCCCGTTATTTTGCTGAAAATAGCATTTTAGAGCAGATTGTGCAAATTAATGAAACTTTAGGATAAAGATTATTGTGCAAAATTGTGACATAATGAATCCAACGGAAAAAGAGTAATTGCAAAATTACTAAAAACGATTTACCAAAATGGTATAGGAGGAAAAAGAATGAAAAAGAAAGTAATCAGTGCACTTTTATGTGCGGCAATGGTTGCGACCATGTTAGTTGGATGTGGCGGAAGTTCCAACGATTCCAAGTCATCTGGAGGAGATGGCAAGAAACTTGTATACTGGGCTATGTGGAGTAAAGATGAGCCACAGGCGAAAGTAATCCAGGATGCGATTGCAAAGTATACAGAAGATACAGGTGTAGAAGTAGACGTTCAGTTCAAGGGACGTTCCGGACAGCGTGAAGGTCTTCAGCCTGCACTCGATGCAAAGCAGACCATCGACCTGTTCGATGAAGATGTAAACCGTGTGAACGGATCTTGGGGAAAATATCTGTTAGATCTCGAGGATGTGGCAAAAGATTACGAGTCAGAGCACGGAAACGAGACATTATTCAAAATTGCACGTGCAGCATATGAGGATGGAACACTCCATTCAATCCCATATCAGCCATCAATCTTCGGATTCTTTTACAATAAGACATTATTTGATAAAGCTGGTATCAAAGAAGTTCCTACAACATGGGATGAGTTAGATGCAGCATGCGCTAAATTAAAAGACGCTGGTATTACACCAATCACAGCAGACGATGCTTATATGACATCATTTATCGGATATCATCTTGCAAGATATATTGGACAGGATGGAGTAAAATCTCTTGTAACCGGAGAAGAAGTAAATGGTCAGAACGTAACATGGGATGATGAGAGAGTTCTTGCAGCAGCTCAGAGCTTTGCAGATTTCGCTAAAAAAGGTTACTTCTCAAAGAACATTGCGACAAATGTATATCCGGCAGGACAGAATCAGGAATTTGCTCCTGGAGATGCAGCAATCGTTATCTGCGGATCATGGCTTCCAAATGAAGCAAAAGCTTCTGTAGCTGAGGATCTTGAGTGGGGATATTTCAACTATCCATCAGTTCCGAATGGAACAGATGACAATACAGCTAACAACATTGCTAATCAGGTATTTGCAATCAATAAAGATTCCAAGATGGCTGACGAAGCATTTGAGCTGATTACTTATATCACAACAGGTGATTATGACAAAGAGATGACAACAGAAGCTCTTTGTATCCCAACTGACAAAGCAAATTCTGATGCATGGCCAACAGAGCTTGCAGAAGTAAAAGCTGGATTTGATGCAACAACAACATACTATGACTGGGCAGCAGGCGCAGAGAGCAACAATGATCTGACTGGTACATTAAAGACAAGTGCACTTGAGCTCGCAGCTGGTAAATTAGATGCAGCAGGATTCATTTCTGCAATGAAAAAAGCAGCAGGAAAATAAGTCATTTGAGATAATCAAATAAGATGCATATTATAATATGGTGGCGGGGCGGTTATGGCATCGCCGCCATATTTCTTTTAAGAAAACGGTCGCAGGACATCTGAAAAAAGAATGAAGCAGATGGCTGAGATTATGCGAGAAGGAGGAAATGAGATGAAAAATAATAAGAAAATGATTGTAGGCTTCCTGGCGCCGGCAGTTATCATCTTCCTCATTGTTTTTTTATACCCGATCGTCCGGACGATTATGATGAGTTTCTTCAAAATTGATTCCGTTACAGACACAACAGATTTGTGGACATTTGTAGGTATACAGAACTATGAGAAATTATTTGCAACTGCAATTTTTAGAAAGTCTATGCTGAACCTGTTTAAAATCTGGGCAATCGGTGGAGCAATTGTACTTTCTGTTTCTCTGCTGTTTGGAGTTATCCTGACAAGTGGAATCCGTGGTAAGAAATTCTTTCGTGCGGTAATCTATCTTCCGAACCTTGTAAGTGCGGTAGCCCTTGCAACTATGTGGTTACAGTATGTATATAGTTCTAAGTTCGGATTACTAAAATCTATTCTTGATGCGGTCGGTATGCATAAACTGGCAGAGACAGCATGGCTGGATACAGATCACAAATTCGGAGCATTGTTATTTGCATATTGCTTTGGAATGATTGGATATCACATGCTGATCTGGATGAGTGGAATTGAGAGAATCAGTCCGGAGCTATATGAAGCGGCAACCATTGATGGTGCCAACAGGCCACAGCAATTCCAGCATATGACACTTCCTTTATTAAAAGGAGTATTTAAGACGAACATTACGATGTGGTCAGTAAGTACAGCGGCATTCTTTGTGTGGTCTCAGATGTTCTCAACCGTAACAGCAGATGAGGCAACTATTGTCCCGGTACAGTACATGTACATGCAGACATTTGGAGCCGGAAATGCAGTTACAGAAAGAAATGCAGGATATGGAGCAGCAATCGGTATTATCTTGTGCATCTGTATTGTAGTTATTTTTACAATCTGTAATAAACTGATTAAAGAGGATGACTTAGAATTTTAGAAAGGAGGAGACGCAAGATGGCAAAAGAGAAAAAAATAAAAGTGAAAAAGAAAATTGACTGGAAACATGAAATGGCGCTCGCTCCTGGATATATTATAGTAATTTTATGGGTGGCATTTACATTCATGTTACTTGGATGGATCATAGCAGCCAGTCTTTCTACTACAACAGATATCTTTGCAGGAAAAGCATTGAAATTCCCGTCGGGACTACACTTTGAAAATTATGTGCAGGCATGGGGAAGTGGCGGAGTTGCAACATTCTTTACAAACTCCCTCCTTTATGCAGTAGTATCTTGTGTATTGTTGATCCTGATCTGTGCGCCGGCAGCATATGTCCTTGCGAGATATACATTTATCGGGAATAAAATTATCCAGACAAGTTTAGTGTCTGCGATGGGTATTCCAATCACGATGATCGTTCTTCCATTGTTTGGAGTTGTAGCAAATCTGGGAATTCTGAATAATGTTGCAGCAAGTAAGGTAACTTTGATTTTCTTGTATGTTGGAATTAATATTCCATATACAACGATTTTCTTACTTACTTTCTTTGCAAATATTTCCAGTACATATGAAGAGGCAGCAGCTCTTGATGGATGTCCTCCGGCAAAAGCTTTCTGGAAGATTATGTTCCCGATGGCTCAGTCCGGACTGGTAACAGTGACAATATTCAATTTCATTAATATCTGGAATGAGTATTTCCTGTCACTGATTTTTGCAAACAACGATGCATTACGTCCGGTAGCCGTAGGACTTTATGGAATGTTGCAGTCCATGCAGTACACCGGAAACTGGGCTGGAATGTTCGCAGCAGTAATTATTGTATTTGCACCGACATTTATCCTGTATCTGTTCCTGTCAGAGAAATTGATCGGAGGAATTACCGGAGGAATTAAAGGTTAGAGACATAAAAAGAATATTATATAAGGCAAGGAATCTGTTTCCGAATCCAGCTATCAAAAATTAACTGATGATTCGCACACAGATTCCTTTGCTTTTTAGTAATGTTCTGTTTTATTTTCCACTAATTTTCCTCAAACTTCCCTTCTGACATTGCCTTGATTGAAGATGCATATTCAGACGGTGTCATTCCAGTTTCTTTTTTGAATTGTCTTGAGAAGTAATGAATGGAGGTATATCCAAGATAATCGGAAATCTGTGTAAAATTCATATGTCTGGATCGGATCAGTTCTTTTGCAGTGTTGATCTTCAGCTTCGAAAAATAGTCGATGATGCCAAGCCCACATTGATTTTTGAATATCTTCTGCAGTCGTGATCTGCCGACCAGGTTGTCTTTGCAGATCTGTTCAATAGTGACATGAGAACGAATATGTTCTTTCATGTATTCAGTGACCAGACTGTAGACTTCAATGTCATTTTTGGATTTTGTTGATTTGGCTGCAGGCATAGTGTCTTTTGGACGGACAACGCTGGTGTAAGAGGCTGAGTAACGTCTTGCAAGGTGGATTAAAAACTGTTCTATTAGCAGACGGATCATTTGCTGTGAGCCGAAGATGTCAGGTGGCTGTTTAAGCGGCATATTCTGAAGATATGGATCATCCAGCCGGCATTGGAAGGTATGTCTGGCTTCAAAAATAATGCTTGCCAGAAGATTGCGTTCTACGTCATCCATCTTCAAAATTTTTTTGCGAAAATAATATATAGCATTATCATCACATTGAAAGGAGATAACAATCAGATTCGGTGCAATCGTTCCAGTAGCTGTAACATTATGAAATTCATTAGGTTCATGAAAAGCAATTTCACCTTTGTGAAGAATAAACTTCTTATCACCGCCGGTCACTTCAACTTCTCCTTTATCTACACAGATAAATTCCCAAAAATCGTGGCTTTCACCTTCGAATGAAAAATCACTCATGTATTCAAAATAATGAATACTGTATATTTTACCGATGTTGATTACATTCTCCGGTAAAAATCCATTGTATGCCATGTTAAAGTCTCCTTTGCGCAATTGTATTTTTTGTACAAATGTTATAAATAATTATAACGTATATATTAAAAATTGCAAGAAATAGAAGCAGATAATATAAATTATGAGTGAAATATGATAAAGATTTTTGTACAAATTTATACTACAATAATCAAGTGATAAAAGACGTCAATAATAAGTAGAAGGATTTTTGAATAAAACCGGGAGGAAGTATTATGACACAGGTAGTCAGAACGCAGAAGGCAGAAGCAATTGCACATTTTCAATATGAAGGAAGACTGATCCAGGATGTACCATTTGGAAATGGACACATTAATGATACATATTTGCTGACATTTGAAGTAAAACGCATGGGGATTTTGAAGGTCATTCTTCAAAAAATGAATAAAAATGTATTCAAGAACCCTGTAGAGCTTATGGAGAATATTCTTGGAGTGACTTCCTATCTTCGCGAAAAAATTATAAAAAAAGGAGGAAATCCAGACAGAGAAACGTTGAATGTAATTCCGGCACTGGATGGAAAACCATATTATCAGGATTCGTTTGGAGATTACTGGAGATCCTATATTTTTATTACAGATGCGAGCAGTTATGATCAGGTAGAGAATCCGGATCAGTTCTATCAGGCAGCAATGGCATTTGGAAATTTCCAGAATCTTTTGGCAGACTATCCGGCCGATACATTGTTTGAGACAATTGAAGGATTTCACGACACAAAGGCAAGATTTGAGTTTTTTAAAAGAGCGGTAGAAACAGATATTAAGAGCCGTGCGGCTGGTGTTAAGAAAGAAATTCAGTTTGTGTTGGACCATGAAGATGTAGCATGCTGTTTTTCAAACCTTCAGGCAAAGGGAGAGATTCCGCTTCGTGTTACACACAATGATACAAAGCTTAACAATATTATGATTGACAATAAGACAGGCAAGGCAATCTGCGTGATAGATCTGGATACTGTTATGCCGGGACTTGCTGTGAATGATTTCGGTGACGCCATTCGTTTCGGGGCAAGTACAGGTGCGGAAGATGAAAAAGATCTGTCTAAGGTTGAATGCAGTATGGAGCTTTTTGATCTGTTTACAAAAGGATTCATTGAAGGCTGTAATGGCAAGCTGACAAAACGGGAGATGGAACTTTTGCCGATGGGAGCAAAGGTCATGACATTTGAATGTGGTATGCGTTTCCTGACAGATTATCTGCAGGGAGATACATACTTCAAGATCCATCGCGAGGAACATAATCTGGATCGGTGCAGAACGCAGTTCAAGCTGGTCAGCGATATGGAGAAAAAGTGGGACCAAATGCATGAAATCGTGAAAAAATATATGTAAACCCCTGAATATACAATAAGAGAGAGCCAGAACATAGATTTCCAAAGTAAAATATGCTAATATTTCTTTTAAGTTCAGATTTGACGTATGTGAAGTTACTACTTGTAGAAGTGGGGATTTTCAGACAAATACGAAAACGAAAGAAAAGGAGAAGTATATGTACTCAGGATATGAATTAATCTGGCTCTTTTTTTGTACCAGTTTTTTGGGCTGGCTATTGGAGACTGTATCAGCAGCAACACATAGCTGGCAGAAAACTATGGATCAAAAGTTTGATGATGTCCGGCTTAAGAAAATATATCCGAATGCATTGAAAGTAGAATAAAATTCTAAAATATTTTTGAAATTTATAAAATAAGCGACAGAAACAAATTTTTGATGCATTTCATGAAGAAAAGGAGTATAATAATTTCCAAATGAACTGAAATGGAACAAAGGAGTAATCTGTGATGAACTTTTTAGAGGAAAGAATTGTAAAAGATGGAATCGTAAAAGAGGGAAATGTTTTAAAGGTGGACAGTTTCCTGAATCATCAGATGGATATAGAATTATTTGATCAGATGGGTGCTGAATTCAAAAAAAGATTTGCGGACAGACCAATTAACAAGATTCTTACAATTGAGGCATCTGGAATCGGAATCGCCTGTGTTGTAGCACAGCATTTCGGGGTTCCGGTTGTATTTGCTAAAAAAACAAAAAGCATTAATATCGAAGGCGAGATGTATACGGCAGAAGTCGAGTCATTTACCCACAAATGCAAGAATCAGGTAATCGTTGCAAAGAAATTCTTAAGTGAGGACGATCATGTACTGATTATCGATGATTTTCTGGCAAATGGCTGTGCACTTCAGGGATTGATCCAGATTGTGAAAGCTGCAGGAGGAACTGTAGAGGGAATCGGAATCGCGATTGAGAAAGGCTTCCAGAGTGGGGGAACAGTGATTCGTAATCTTGGATATCATCTGGAATCGCTTGCAATTGTGGAGGGCATGGATGCCTCTACAGGAGAGATTACATTCAGAGAGCAGTAAGAAACAGGAATAAAAAAGAACCAACACTTTTGAAAGTGCTGGTTCTTTTTTGAAAGGGTTTGAACATTTTATCTATGTAAATTTTAATTGTTGTTAGGCGAAGTCCGGTAATCATACCTGATTGTGAGCAGTAAGCCGACATTTTGGAGGGCATAGTGTACATTTGCCATGTCTGGCTTTTCTGCAAGTACGACTACCGTCTTCTTCAATTGATAAGTTCATTATAATGGAGAATTGTGAATGCCTTGTGTCAGAAAATGGAAATGTTTCTAAAATTTCTTAAGAAAATCTGATGAAAATCTGATATAGCCTACGGCAGGATTGCAGAGGTGCGCAGTAGAAGTATGTCATGCAATTGCATGACGCGCACCTCGCAGCAAGAATGCCGAGGC
>PPYF01220446.1_pt1 | contig 14591 bp, 9 predicted proteins | sample 1559871 | NCBI WGS metagenome assembly PPYF01 (sample SAMN08240021, study PRJNA423297) | Human gut metagenome, whole genome shotgun sequencing project. | reverse complement strand
AAATTATACAATTCTTCTTTCAGTATTTCAATCCTTTTATCTATATTTTACATTTTGTTTTATGCTTTATATTTCATCCAAACAAATTCATAGCCTTTCAAAACTGGATCTTTCACTTCTACAATTTCACCATTCACCAGATTTCTGAAAATGCCTTCTTCCTGCATCCACGCAGTCTGTTCACTTTCGCTGAAATTAAACAGTGCAATAAATCGTTCTCCCTTATACTCTCTGAGGATTCCTAAAATACTGTCATTGTGAACATCATATGTATATACTTCTGCTTCCTGGGAAAAGACATTTTCCTGTCTTCGGATCTGTTCCAATCGGTTCAACATCTGGAACAATTGTCCCTGTACAGTAGAAAGATCTTTTCTCTTATCCGCGAGTTCCCACAGGAATGCTCCTCTGTGGAGATAACGTGAATCAGATGCTTTTTCAGCATCATCTTTATAACTATAATCATTTACCTGTCCTAACTCATCCCCGCTGTAAAGCATCGGAATTCCCGACTGTGTCAACATGTAAGCGTGGAGCATGAGATCTTCTTGAATTGCCGTCTGCATTTTTTCTGCATTTCCTTCAAATCCCGCTGCTTCAATTCCGCACATGGATGCTGTTGTTCCACAAAATCGTGCATCTTGAGTTACAGGATCATCGTTATATAACTCTCCACGGCTGATGCTGTCTGCTATCTTTCCGGTGAAATAATCATTCAGATAACGCTTATGAGAAGGCTCTTCCATTCCCCATTGTTTCATTGTATCAAAATCAAGCCCCCACCCGATATCATCGTGACAACGAAGGTAATTCAAAAATGTATATTGCTTTGGCAGACGGCTAACTATATCCATCTGTTTCTTCAAAAGCCGGATGTCTCTTGTCGCAATACTATTCCAGGTCGTCGCCATTGTTGTCACATTATAGAGCATATGACATTCCGGTTTTTCAACTGTACCAAAGTACGGCACCACCTTTTCCGGCTCCATAACCACTTCGCCAAGAAGTATCACGCTCGGACAGACAATTTCTGCAATCATGCGCATCATTCTGACAATCGTATGTACTTCTTTCAGATTCCTGCAGCTTGTTCCTAACTCTTTCCAGATGTAAGGAACTGCATCGATACGGATAATATCCATTCCCTGATTCGCAAGAAAAAGAAAGTTATACATCATTTCATTAAATACTCTTGGATTACGGTAATTTAAATCCCACTGATATGGATAAAACGTCGTAAGCACATAATGCCCGATTTCCGGAAGCCATGTGAAATTTCCCGGTGCAGTTGTAGGAAATACCTGTGGAACAGTTTCTTCGTATCTCGCCGGAATATCACCGTTATCATAGAAGAAATAACGGCTCATGTATTCTCCTTCGCCTGCTCGTGCACGTTTTGCCCACTCATGTTCCTCAGAAGTATGATTCATCACGAAATCCATGCATACATTCATACCATTTTCATGACATTTTTCTGTCAATCTGGCAAGATCTTTCATTGTACCGAGATCCGGTCTTACTTTCCGAAAATCTGCCACTGCATATCCACCGTCTGATTTTCCTTTCGGAGTATCCAGAAAAGGCATAAGATGAAGACAATTTACATTACACTCTTTCAGATAAGCTAACTTTTTTTCTACACCTTTCAGATTACCGGCAAAGTTGTCAATGTACAACATCATGCCAAGCATTTCTTTTTCCTTAAACCAGTCAGGATTCTTTTCTTTCTTAATATCTCTTTTTTTCAACTCTGTGCTACGCTTCAAGTAGTAATCATGCATCTGCTCACAAAGTTCTGCATACATTGCATCATTTCCATACAACTCCATGTAAAGCCAGCGTAATTCATCCTGATGTTTTTCCATACGCTGTGCAAAGATTTTTTCTGTATTATTCACATTCTTCACCATTTTCTGTTCCATCGTCAACCAATTTATTTTACTCTTTCACAAAACAATACTGATATGCCTGATATTCGCCCGGCTCTATCGGAAGCGGCATGCCGCCATACATAAGTGCAGCTCCGGTGTATCTTTTTCCACTCTTTTCTTCTCGATATACAGCTGTTTCTTCAAGCCCTTGAAGTTTTACATAATTTACTGTCATATTTCCATGAATCACCTGCATAACTATATTTAAAAGAACTTTACTTTGTTCTTTCTCATCTGTATGCACAAACTCCCATGCGCAGATTTCTTTTGTTGTCGGATTTGAGAGACGATAGTACAATCCGTTCTGAATGATCGGCGCATAGCTCTTATATTCTGCGATTTGTTCTCTGATCTCCTGCTTTTCTTCTTCAGAAAGTTTCATAAGATTCAGCTCGTATCCAAAAGTTCCGGACATTGCAACAACACCTCTTGTATGAAGTGGGGTCTTTCTTCCCGTCTGATGATTCGGCACTGCTGACACGTGAGAACCTACTACCGATACCGGATAACCAAAGGATGTTCCATACTGGATCCGTAATCTGTCAATTGCATCCGTATTATCACTACACCAGATCTGCGGAGTGTAATACATCATACCGGCATCAAATCTTCCACCTCCACCGCTGCAGCCTTCAATCAGCAGATTCGGATATCTCTGCACAAGACGTTCCAGAAAATCATATAGTCCCAATACATAATCATGTAACACTCTTCCCTGATCTCTTGTTACAGAAGAATAAACATCCATCAAGCTTCGATTCATGTCCCATTTTACATATTCGATATTTCCCTGATCCAACACTTTGCAAATCTGATCATAAATTTCATCTACAACTTCTTTTCTTGAAAAATCCAATACAAGCTGGTTTCTGCTTCTGACCGGATTTCTACCCGGAACCGTCAATGCCCAGTCTGGGTGTTTCCGATAAAGATCACTGTCTTCTGAAACCATTTCCGGCTCGATCCAGATACCAAACTTCACACCCAGATCATTAATCCTCTTAATCAGATTTCCAAGTGTGCCACCAAGTTTCTTCTCATTCACAAACCAGTCACCCAGTCCGCTGTTATCATCATCACGTTTTCCAAACCAGCCGTCATCCATAACAAGCATGTCAATATTGACTTCCTTCGCCGCTTTGGCAAGCTCATAGATTGTATCTCCGGTAAAATCGAAATAAGCTGCTTCCCAGCTATTGATCAAGATTGGACGAATTTCTTCTTTATATTTGCCTCTGCAGATATGTTGTCTGATACAATGATGCAGATTCTGAGACAAGCGATTCATTCCTTCTGAGGAATAGGATAAAATCACTTCCGGAGCCTGGAACATTTCTCCTGTTTCCAACGGATAGCGAAAAGCTTCTTCCTGAAGTCCCAGCATCATTCTTGTCTGGTTTAACTGATCTTTCAACACTTCTCCCTGGAAACATCCACTGTATACAAAGGACATTGCATAACAATTTCCTTTGTCTTCTGTCGTTTCTTTTTCTGCAAGGATCATCATCGGATTGTACTGATGACTGGAGGTTCCTCTGACACTTCCGATTTTCTGTGTTCCATGCACAACCGGAACTCTCTGAACATTTCGCTCCATCGCATGTCTACCATAAAATGTTAGAAGCTCATAATCTCCGTAAAGGAAATCCAGACTTGCTGACTCAATTTTGTTTAAATAGATTTTGCCACTGCTTTCATTTTTCACACTTACACTTCTTGTAATAATATCCTGTGCGGGAAGCACTCCATAAAGAAGCACCACCTTAACTCCCGTCACCGGATCTTCCATTAAGATTTCCAGTGTCTGTGCTTCCTCCTCACTTGCATAAACTGCCGGAAGTCCTTCCAGATTATATTTTCCATCAAGGATTACATGACTCTTGTAACGAAGGTCGCAACTCATACTTCCATCTGCATTTTCTACTGCAAATGCTGTACTTCTGAAATCCCCGTTCCCGTAACAAGGAAATTCCTGTGGAAGTGTATCCATTGAATACGTACGATCTTCTCCTGCATCATATGGATTTCCCGAAAATCCCCTGTCATAATATGTCAGAAGATAGTCCATACATCCATCGGTTTTCTTCCCGTAATATAGATGTAACAAAAATCCATAGCGATCCACCTGCATCTGATATGTTGTATTTTTTGTCTGTAAAGTAAATGTTCTGTCTTTCTCGCAATATATAATTCCCATATCTAAATACTCCTGTTTTCCATTTTAGCGAAGCAAGATCTGCATTACTGTCTGTTCTCGCTTCGCTATCTTTTACTTTTTATTATTTCACTGCTCCATTAACAACTCCGTTGAGGATATGCTTCTGACAGATCAGATAGAAGATCAGAATCGGAAGCAATGCCAACAGATAGGAGGCAAATGCCAGATTATAATTTGTTCCAAACTGTGTCTGGAAGTTCAGCTGTGCCAACGGAAGTGTATTTCCGCTTCCTGAACCGGACATGATCACAAGTGGTGTCATAACATCGTTCCATGTACCAAGTGCTGTCAGAACTGCAACTGTCGCATGCATTGGTTTCATGATCGGGAAAACAATCTTCCAATATGTTTTCCATGTACTCGCACCATCCACACAGGCTGCTTCTTCCAATGCAATCGGGATATTTGTCAAATATCCTGAATAAAGCAATACATTCATAGGCATATAAAATACAACGTACAGAATAATAACTCCTGCTCTGTTTGCCAGTCCCATCTGCGCCGTCTGTTTTACAACAGGCATCATCAGAATTGCAAATGGAACAAACATTCCGCTGACAACATAGAAATAAATGAATTTGTAAAATTTACTCTTCTTATTTCTTCCGATTGCATACCCCAACAGTGAATGAATCAGAATTGAAAGGACAACTGTTATAAGTGTAATAAATACACTGTTTCCGAGAGAATGCCAGAAATCTGTCACTCTCATTGCCTCAGCAAAATTATCAAGGCTCAAATGACTTGGCAAGGAAAGGATTCCGCTGATACTATTCGTCATCTCAGAAGGCTTCTTCAGTGCAATTACGATTGTCATATACAGTGGAAAAGCAACCGTAATCAGACCAAGTAAAAGTAAAATCGTTACAGGCCAGTTTACTCGTTCTTTTATTTTCATTTTTTCCATTACAGCTGTTCCTCCTTTTTCCCTGTGATTGTCATCTGTAATACAGAAATTACAACAATAACGATAAAGAATATCACTGCGTTTGCACTCTGGAATCCAAACTGACCGCCACTCATACCATTGTTATAAATCAGATAAGAAATGGATTCTGTACTCTGTGCCGGACCTCCTTTGGTCAACGCCATGATCTGATCAAATACCATCAGGAAGTTTTTCACACAGAGTACCATATTTATGCTAAAGAATGGAATAATGAGAGGGAATGTCAGATGTCTGAACTTATTCCATCCTGTTGCACCGTCAATCGCTCCTGCTTCGTAAACATCCTCCGGAACTGTCTGCAGTCCTGAAATATAAATAATTGTATTCATCGCAATCGACTGCCATGCACACACGATTACAACTGCGATCCATGCCATCTTAGTACTGGACAGCATACTGGAAGAAAGGCTCTTGCTTCCAAGCATTTCTCCGAAAGCCGGAAGAATGTATGTAAAAAAGTAATTGAAAATGTATCCTACAACCAACGCTCCGAGAACATTTGGAATAAAATAGGCACCACGAAACGCACTCTTGAATTTAATCTTACTATTCAGTCCAAGTGCAAGGATCAAACTGATTACATTTGTCACAATCGTAGCTACAATTGCAAGTTTAAATGTAAACAGATAAGAACCTCCGACTCTGCTGTCTGTAAAAAGATCCTGATAATTTCTAAGTCCTACCCAGTCAAAGCTTCCATAACCTTTGAAATTCGTAAAACTGTAAATCACACCTTTGATCAGTGGCAATGTATTAAAACAGAAAAACAGTGCCACGATCGGAATTGTTATCAGAAGAAAGGTCATTTTTCTTCCACTCATTGATTTCTTTCCCATGCTTGAATTCCCCTTCCTTAATCTTCGTCCGCATGCTCTTTCTCGTAATCTTCCACTTTGCGGATGATATCACGGTTATATCTCTTCCAGTCTGTATCAAACTTTGTTAAGAATGCATCCACATCCCCTTTCATAAGAAATGTCTGGATCTGCGCATCTACTGACATCTCTGAAGGATAGTAATGATCCTGGTAATCTGCCATTCTTCCTTCTTCTATGAAAGATTTCACTCCATCAAGTGTTGAAGCAAGTTCAAAATCTCCTTCCTTACAAGGAACCGCTTTCTGTTCATCCAGATAACTCTGTACATTTTCATCTTTCAAAAGGAAATCAAGCACTTCATACGCTGCCTCTTTGTTCTCGCAATCTTTCATAACACTGAACTGAAGATCCACACCAGAGTTCAGCTTGTTCTCTGATGCATCATTATTAGCCGGCATTACAAAGGAATCGATATCCATATCTGGATTTACTGTCTGAATCTGTGGGATTGCATAACTTCCGATCGTGTACATTGCAGATTCTCCGTTTGCAAATGCTGTACAAGCTCCATTGTAATCATAGGCAAATGGATCTTTTGGCCCATAGGCAAGCAGTGCCTGTGTCTTTTCTGCTACTTCTCTATATTCATCTGAAAATGTTGTCTCTCCTTTGTTCACCTGGCTGCAGACATCTGCCGGTGCAAGATCAACGGCGATCGCATTCCACGGTGCAAGACAAGTCCATGTATCTTTAAATCCAAAATACAATGGCTGGATTCCTTCACTCTGGATCTGTTCACAGAGGGCTATAAATTCATCCCAGGTTTCCGGAATTTCCCAGCCATATTCCTCAAACATTGCTCTGTTGTACAGAACTCCTGCTGCATTTGCCACATATGGAACGGCATACACGCCATCCTCCGGTACAAATTCAAGCGCTTTGTCTATATCCAGGTAAGCCTGTTTAATAGAGTCCAGGCCTTCATAATCTGAAATATCCATCAACATATCAGAGTCAATAAAGTTAGAGAAATTGACATCTCCACCGATTCCGATAATATCCGGAGCATCTTCTCTGATAAAACGTGTTTTAAGTACTGTCATTGCATCATTCGGAGATTCAATCGTCAAATGAATATCGTCATGAGTTGCATTGAATTCTTCTTCAATCTTCTCAAAGGTTTTTACTGCCTCCGGTTTATACTGCACAAGCTCGATTTCTATCTTTCCGCTATTTTCACTCTTCTGTCCGCAGCCTCCAAGTATCATTGCCGAAGTCATACAAAGTATCAATCCCATGCAAATGATTCGATTGCTCTTCTTATACATTTCATTACTCCTTCCTTTTACCATACACCTTTCATTTTGACACATTCCGGAATATTTTTGTCTCTTTATTCGGGTTTTCTATTTGATAAATAAATTCTAACATATCTTTATGCGACTATAAATATCTGTATTTTTTATGTTTTATAGCAAAATGCAATTTTCCCTCTCATATATTGAAGTTATCTAGCATTTTGATATATAATGATATCAGAGGTGATTTAAATGAGCGATTTACTTTTTTCTGTATTTCCAAATGAAAATTTTGTTGATCTTGGATTATATCAATATGGATGGGAACAATGTGCACCGGCACATTCTTTTGGTCCTGCCGCAAGAAATCATTACCTTTTCCATTATGTAATTTCCGGAACAGGAACATTACTTGCAGATGATGAAAACGGAAACACCATCACTTGGCAGGTAAAAAGCGGACAGGGCTTCATGCTTTTTCCGGGACAGGTCAATACTTATATTGCTGATTCTAAGCTTCCGTGGGAATATACGTGGGTAGAATTCGACGGTCTTCGGGCCCGCGAGATTGTCACAACCGCAGGTCTGAGCCTGAATCACCCCGTTTATCATGCAAGTTCAAAGGAACTTCGCAACCAGATGATGGAAGAAATGCTTTATCTGAGCCGTCATCCCGAAGAATCTCCGTTTCATCTAATTGGACATCTCTATCTGTTTTTAGATTATTTCATGCGTTCTGCCGCAACAGTTCATGTGAAGCAAAACGGAAGTATCCGGGATTTTTATATTAAAGAAGCTCTTTCGTACATTGAACAGAATTTTCAGAATGATATTTCTGTAGAAGATATTTCCGCATTCTGCGGATTGAATCGAAGTTATTTCGGAAAGATTTTTCACGATACGATTGGACGTTCTCCACAGGAATTCCTAATCAGTTATCGTATGACTAAGGCTGCAGAGCTTTTGAAGATTACTTCACTGTCAATTGCAGATATTGGGAATGCCGTAGGGTATCCGAATCAGCTCCATTTTTCACGTGCATTCAAAAATGTCTATGGGGTATCTCCAAGAAATTGGAGGAATGAGAATAAGATCGAATAAACATATGCTTTTTTCAAAATATATTTCAACAATAAAGGGACAGTGATTCTTTCCACTGTCCCCATGTTTCTCGGCAATTCTGCCAAAGACTCAAAGACTAGATCAAGTTCTCATTGCTCCATCAACAGAAAGAATCTCTCCTGTTACATAAGAGGCCAGATCACTTGCCAGATAAAGGAATGCATTTGCAATATCCTCAGATTCTCCGATACGACGAAGAGGGATTGCATTTATCATTGGCTGGATCACTTCATCCGGAAGTGCGGCAACCATATCTGTCTTTGTAATTCCAGGTGCTACTGCATTTACACGAATGTTAAATGGTCCAAGTTCTCTTGCCAGTGACCATGTCAGACCATTTACAGCATATTTACTTGCCGGATAGGCTACTCCACCCGGCTGTCCGCAGATGCTGACCATAGAACTTGTGTTCAGAATCACTCCGCCTCCCTGTTCTTTCATAACTGCAACTGTCGGCATGACACCATTCATAACCGCACTTACATTCAGCTGCATCACCTGGTCAAATCTTTCAGATGTGTAACTGTCAATTGGTGTGCTATCAGAAATTCCTGCGTTATTTACAAGAATATCGATTCTTCCAAACTCTTCTTTAATCTTGTTGATTTCTTCTGTAACAGCTTGTGCATTGCACAGATCCGGGCATGCACCGCTTACTTCCCATGCCGGATTCTCTTCTTTCAAAGAAGCGAGTGCTTTATCAACTGTCTCCTGTCTGGAGCCGAACAATACAACTTTCGCTCCATTTTCAAGAAATTTTTTCACTGTTGCGTATCCGATTCCACGGGTTCCGCCTGTAACTACCGCTACTTTATCCTTTAATAATTCCATTATCAAAGTCCTCCTCTTTCATTCTAGTTCAAGTCGAACGTGTAAATGTATCTGTTATTAAAGCCCCAGTTTCTCTTCCAGTTCTTTCTTGATGTCATACGCACTGAACTGCATTGGGATTTCATAATCTTCCTCTGGGCTGTGCTGTGGATTCCATACCTGCGCATAAAATGGATTTTCTTTCGCCATCTTTGGATAAGCCCAGGAATTCTTCATACATTCCGGACACCAGTGACCACCGTGAAGAACTGCATTTACAGACATTTTAAACTTATGTCCGGACGCACACTTCCACTCAACCGGTGTATAAATGTCTCCTGCATGATCTTCTTCATAAGAACCTCCACGGAACTCAGCTGCCTTCTCGAGGTCATTTACATCCAGATTCTCAATTCCCTTTTCTTCATCATAGCCATGATCCAGCGGTCTTTCCGGTTCTTCTGCCGGATGGTAAAGTTCAAATGGTTTCGCATTCTGTTTTTCTTCCAGAGAACCGAAGAATGCCTTGATCCAATCCATCTCCATATTCTCTTCCATCCAGATAGTTCCTGTCTTCTTCGCTGCAATTTCTTTATTATGTGCATGCATTGCTTCAGCTGTCGGCATCATAGCTGCAATCATTGGGTTTGCCATCATTCTTTCCATCTCATTCTTAACAGCACCCCAGTAAATCTTAGCCGGCATCTGACGGAAATGAAGCTGCTCTTCCAGTTTGTCAGCATCCAGGTAATACTGTCCGTGGAAGTTGAATCTTGCCACATCCTGTGGATCATAAACATCTTCATATTTGATTCCCATTGGCTCCAGTGAAAGTCCTGCCATCTCCCAGGTTGCCAGACGATAATCCTTACCAGAACTTAAATTGTATGCTTTACGCCAGAAACTCTCATCAACCCAGTCTTCGCAAAGGTTTGCCATACAGATACCGGAATCAAGTGCTGTACTCCACTCCAGTACGTTGTTCGCCGGCTGATGGAAGACGATTGGCTCTTCTCCAGCGCCCTCTGCGCTTGGGTGCTGTCCTGTCTGACGGATGGAAACCCAGTATTTCAGTCCACTTTCAAAGACCGCTGCCTCTGAAAATACTTTTGATACTGCATAGTAATCATGGATAGACGGATTCATCGGGTCTCCGATTCGACCAAACTGTACCGGTTCAAGTCTGCTTCCTGTCATCGCAACTGTTCCGACATATGCAAAATGTACTTTGTCCGGATCCGGCTGTTCTTTGATTGCCTTGATGATATTTAATGTAGAACCGATGTTTGTATACAATGTCTTCTCCGGATATTTATCAGCTGCAGGAGATACCATTGCACCGATATGAAGTACATAATCTGCTCCGTCTACACATTTCTTGATCGTGTCATAATCTACCATATCGCCCCAGACAACTTCCAGTGACGGACACATATATTTCTTCAGAAGCTGACGGTTTTTCTCTGATGGTCTTGCAAGGATTCTTGTCTTAAAACGGTTGTTTCTGGATAAGAGCTGCTTCATTGTCTCCTGTCCCATTGTTCCTGTTGCACCTGTAATAAATACGACCTTTTTCGGCTTGCTCACATACTTATACTCTTCCTCTTTATCAAAGTTAAGTGCCGCGTCAAATGCTTCTCTTACTGCGTTAAGTGCATGTCTTGCCATTCCTGCATCACCAATCTCATAGTAACCGATTTCAAGATCATTACACATTTTTTCTAATGCGCTTCCGTCACGTTTTCTTGCTCCGACAGCCATCACTGCGTAATCACATGGGAATTCAACTTTTTCTCCATCTTTTTCACCAATGACTTTGCCGTCCTGGATCTCTGTTACTTTCACTTCTGTTACCGGAGTGATTCCATCCTGATAAACCTGCTCTGTTACACAGATTTTTCTTGTGCTTCCCATATCTGCACAGAATTCTTTCATCATCTCAAGCACTGTAACCTTAGCACCTTTTTCTGAAAGATACTCTGCAACTTCCATGCCGACCATTCCGCCGCCGATGACTACAACATTTCCTTCTGCCTTTGCTTCGCCGTTAAGAACTGCATGAGAATCTACAACAAACGCTTTATCATTTCCCGGAATTGGAGGCACGATCGGTGCTGCGCCGATTGCATTGATAAATGTATGTGGTTTGATATCTGCAATCATTTCTGGAGTTACCTTTGTATTCATACGAATGTCAACTCCAAGACGTTTTGCCTTCTCTGCCATAGACAGAACTGCTGCTTTCATCTCTGCTTTTCTCGGAGCTTCTCCTGCTGTCAGAAACTGTCCGCCAAGTGTGTCTGTTGCCTCACAAAGGATCGGGTTATGTCCTCTCTTCTTCAGAATGATAGCTGCTTCAAGTCCACCGATTCCACCACCAGCGATCAGAACTTTCTCTGGTTTCTCTGCCGGAATGAGTTCACATTCTTTCTCTCTTCCGACTGCCGGGTTACGAAGACAAGTGATGCACGGAGAATCTTTGCTCTCAAATCCATCATAGCATCCCTGGTTACATCCAACACAGTAGTCGATTTCTTCTGTTTTTCCGGCTTCTGCCTTGTTACAGAAATCAGGATCTACAAGCTGTCCACGTCCAATCACAACCATATCTACCTTGTCATCTTCCAAAATCTGTTCTGCAAGCTGTGGTGTATTGATTCTTCCGACACCGATTGTCAACATTCCTGTTTCCTTACGGATCTTTGCAGCATTGTCAATGTTAAATGCTCTTGGAATATCAATAGAAGGTACCTCGTATTTGAGACCTGCTGAAAGAATATTTCCTCTGGATACGTCAAGTGTATCAACACCTGCTTCTTTTGCAAGTTTGCAGAAGTCAATTACTTCTTCGATTGTAAGTCCATTTTCCAGATAATCATCATGTGCATCAATTCTCATAAACAGCGGCATATCTTCCGGCATATTCTCGCGGATCGCACGGATACACTCCAGTGGGAATCTACTTCTGTTTTCAAAGCTTCCGCCATACTCATCTGTTCTGTGGTTGATTCCACTGGAAAGGAAAGAATGAGGCAAATAGTTATGCGCACAATGGAATTCGATGCAGTCAAATCCTGCTTCTGCTGCACGTTTTGCTGCTTTTCCATAGCAATCTACAACTTCTTTAATCTGCTCTACTGTAATTCCAGGAAGTGTGATTCCAGGTCCCATCGGCATATCACTGGCCATCAAAATTTGTGCTGTCTGGTCCATTCCGACTGCCATACTTCCCTGCCACAGCTGGATACCTGCTTTACCACCTTCTGCATGAATCGCATCTGTCAGTTTCTTAAGTCCCGGAACATACTCGTCCTCACTAATAGAAAGAAATCCTCTCGGTGCACTTGGTGTATGAACAGAACAGACTTCCACCATATTTAAACCGCATCCACCTTTGACACGTGCTACATGATAGTCAATCAGCTGATCTGTTACATAGCTTGCTTTTCCTGAAAATTTTGTTCCCATAGCCGGGAGCATGACTCTGTTTTTCAGTTCCATCCCACGGATTTTGATTGGGCTGAATAATTTTTCAAACATATTGTTTTTCTCCTTTTCTGCGAACTTTTTTCACTCTCCATACTCTGAAACAATTTTCTGAGTTGTCGTGAACTTGTTCACCTCTTGCTTCAACTATACAATCTACAGTTGGTGGAAAGTCAACGTTAAATTATTCACAAAACACTCCCCGCTTTTGTCTCGTTTTTTCCTTTTCTTTGTCACTTTTTCTAGTTTTTCATAGATTTTCCTCTCAAAATATCTTATAATAGGAAGAAAAGTGTACACTTGGTGTACGCTTTAAATCGTATAAGTTATAGTTTTCAAGTCGAGCTGTTACTCACCACCTGAAAGAGGTGGGAGTCTTCTCGACTGAGATAAACCTTTCACATGTTAGGAGAAGTATATGAGAATCCAGGAAGTTGTCAAAAGAACAAAGCTTCAGAAAAGAACAATCTACTTTTATATAAAAGAACAATTAGTTACACCGGCTTCAAATCAGGAAAATGGTTATCACGATTTTTCAGAAGATGATGTTTCCCGCTTTATCATGATTCGGAAACTAAGAGATGCCGGGCTTCCGCTTGCCGATATTCGTTCAATCTTATCAAATCCAAGAACAGCTCCTTACTATCTCCACAAGCAGCTTCATCAGCTTCAGACACAGCTGCTTACTACCGAAGAGACAATCAAAAGTCTGGATGAATTTTCAACCTCACTTCCGGTCTGCCATTCCTTTGAGCAGCTTTCCGAGCATCTGGAAGGAATTGAATTCAAACCGGACTTCAGCAAATATCATGCACAATATACTTCACGTGATGCAAGATTGATTGCCCGTTATCTCTGGCAATCTTTTATTGATGCACCAATGACAGAATATCGCCAGTTTCTCTGGCAGAAAATCATGCAGACTACATTGGAACATATCGATTCCGATTTAAAAGTTATGGTGCAATACCTACAGGCTCTTTCCCCGGAACAATTAGATGCCGCCAATGTAAATCAATACCTGCGCAACCAGAAAATTATTGCACTCACACCGGAAGACTATCCTGATTTTGTGGAAGAATTGAAGACGTCTCTCACACTCTTTGCAACGGATGAAATGCAAATAAAAAAATGGCGGTTACTGTATCGTCCGCTGATTCGCCCTACCACTCTGTTTGCATTTTCGGCCAGCCATTTGCTGCTTGAGTTTCATCCAGATTATCAGAAATATTACAATAATATTCATGCGTGCTGTATGATGCTTAAAGATTATCTGGACAGCAAAGAAGGCGAGGAATTCAGAGCCCTTCTCACCACTGCTTTTCAAGATAGTTATGATTTTGAAGAAAGCAGTTATGGGGAACTCGAAGTTGCTGCCGCTTTTCATAAGAGTGTGTATAACAGGATATCTTTGGAAGAGCTTTAGGAGCACCCGTCCAACGGGTGGTTTGCTCTAGGGCTATAAGCCCTTATTACTAGGCCAGCGTCTCAAGGCGCTGGCTCTCTCTTTAGGCTATGGGAATTCTGTTTACACAGCCTTCCCACAGCTCCGTTCAAGCCATATTGCTCTTGACTCGTCGCTACCCCTTAAGGGGCATTGTTACTACTTGGCATTAACCCTTAAAAGGGTCTTCATATTCTTTTACACTTAACTTATCCATTGCTATATCGTGCTTTTCTTGTTCCTGGATATATTTCTTTATTGTTGCCTCATTTAATCCTACTGTGCTAACATAATACCCTTCTGCCCATAAATGATGATACGCTTATCTTTGGCGGAATACTTACTAACATATGGATATGATCTGGCATTAGATGTCCTTCAATAATTTCAACACCTTTATAACTGCACAATTGTTTTATGATATCTCTGATATCCTCTTTGTATTGATTGTAAATTACTTTTCGTCTATACTTTGGTGTGAAGACGATATGATATTTGCACATCCATTTTGTATG
>PPYF01470935.1_pt1 | contig 14595 bp, 7 predicted proteins | sample 1559871 | NCBI WGS metagenome assembly PPYF01 (sample SAMN08240021, study PRJNA423297) | Human gut metagenome, whole genome shotgun sequencing project. | reverse complement strand
AGTATGAAACATTCAGATTACCACGGAAAGCTACTTCGACTGGCGATGTTTTTCGTTGCATTGTTTTTGTGTGGAACAATGGCATATGCACAAACAGACCGGATGATCAGCGGTATAGTTGTAGATGAGAATGGAGATCCCCTGCCTGCCGCTCACATCCGTCAGGTGAGCCAGACGAAAGGGGAGGAACTGGCTGCTGTCATAACCGATATGAACGGGCACTTCCGGCTGACCCTGCTCCGCACAGCGAAAGAGATAGAAATCTCTTACTTGGGCTATGAATCAAAGAAAGTAAGATTGACAAGTGCGAACAGTTACAGAATTGTCTTGGAGCCGGCCTCCGAACTGCTGGACGAGGTGGTGGTAACCGGATATCAGACTATCTCTAGGGAACGGGCTACCGGTTCATTTGCGAAAGTAGATTCGAAAAAGTTGGAAACTCAACGGTTAAGTAGTGTCAGCTCATTGATGGAGGGAAGAATAGCAGGTTATAGTGACGGTAAGATACGTGGTGTGACTTCGATGAACGGACTTACTACTCCTCTGTATGTGATTGATGGGTTTCCGGTAGAGAAAACTATTTCTGACGGACTGGGCAACTGGGTCGAAAATGTACCTGATTTGAATATAGAGGATATAGAGAATATTACGGTATTAAAAGATGCCGCGGCTACGTCTATCTATGGTGCTCGTGCTGCTAATGGTGTAGTAGTCATCACTACTAAAAAAGCCGGAAAGAATCAGCTGAATGTATCATTTTCAGCGACATTGACAGTACGCCCTTATAATTTTTATACCGGTCACTTGGCCGATACGGCTGACATGATAGAGATGGAAAAGGAGTGGGCGGCCATGAATCCTAATCTTCAAGGAGAGGGAGCATCCCAATATGCACAGAATTTGTTGGACAATGCATCCATGTATTCCTGTTTGGGGGTACAGGCTATTTTAAAACATCATACAGGTGCGATCAGCGAAGCACAAATGGAGCAGACGCTACATGAACTGGCTTCACAGGGATTCCGTTATTATGATGATGTGAAGAAATATGGTAAACGAAATCCGTTTTCGCAACAATATAACTTGAATATCGGGCGTGGAACGGAAAAAAATACATTTAATGCTTCGCTGTCTTACAGGAATAACCGGGAAGAAGATAAATATACTGACAGCGAGACTTTCGGATTGAATTTGCAGAACACTAGCCGGCTTACTTCATGGTTGAGTCTGGATTTGGGAACGTATCTGAATTATGGAGATGGTACAACGCAGAGTTATAATCTGACCTCACCCGGATATAATTATGTTCCTTATAGTTCGTTGTTGAATGGCGATGGAAGCTACTATACTAACACGGCTGCGGACCGGTACAGTAAGTCACAACAGGAAATTATTTCTTCTTACGGATTGTATAGTATGGATATTACCCCTTTGGACGAATTGGGAAGAAACTTGTCGAAGAGTAAGAATTTTAGTAATCGTACTTTTGCGAGACTTAATTTTAAATTCACAGACTGGTTGAGATACACTGCTTCGTTCCAATATGAAGTAGGGGAATATAAGACAAGCCAATTGCAAGATAAGGAAAGCTATGCTGTGCGTAATAAAGTAAATACATTTGCTACTGATGCAAGTGGGAGTGGCCAGGCTACTTATAATCTTCCTTATGGCAATATTTATACAACGGGGACTAATAGTATCCGTGCTTATAATTTCCGTCAGCAATTGGATTTTAACAAGACATTTGCAGAAAAACATGATGTGACCGCTTTGTTTGGTATGGAAGTACGTGAAAATAAGACGGAATACAATAATCGGAAATATTATAATTATGATCCGGCTTTACTAACTTATGATCTTATTGATGAACGGGTGCTGAGTAATACTTATACCGGAGTTTTGGGAAACTATGTATCATTCAATAAAAATGATATCTCCAACATCTATGAACTGGTAAATCGTTTTGTTTCTTTTTATGGGAATGCAGCTTACACGTATGATGGTAAATATATGGTGACAGGAAGCATTCGTTGGGATCGTACCAATTTGTTTGCTACTGGTTCCAAGTATCAGAAGAAACCTATCTGGTCGGTAGGTGCTGGTTGGAATCTGGACAAAGAATCTTTTTTTAAAGTTTCATTTATAAATATGATGAAACTGCGTTTCAGTTGTGGTATCGGTGGTAACATCGCCAAGAATTCTGCTCCTTATATGACGGCTTATTATAATAATAATACCCATGTGGGCGGCATACAAGGGACTATCAGCAACCGTCCTAATCCTGATTTGCGGTGGGAAAAGACAACTACAGCTAATATTGGTGTAGATTTCTCTATGTTTAGAAATCGATTGAACGGTTCTATTGAATATTATAATAAGTCGGGCGTGGATTTGTTAGCCAATACCAATGGAGTACCTACCGAAGGTTTTGGTTTTTCTACTTATACCATGAATAATGGTAAAATGAGAAACCGTGGATTCGAGTTGACTCTTTCCGGTGATGTCATTATGGGAAAAGATTGGAATTGGAACGTAGGTGGTGTGCTGGGATACAATAAGAATAAAGTGACTTATGTCAATGTAAAAGCACCTGCTATTTTTCTTCAGTTCGATTATCCTGCCGCCTATCCCCGTGTTGGAGTGCCTTATAATGCCATTTATGGATATCTGTGGGCAGGGCTGGATAGTAAAGGGCAGCCTCAGGTGTATGACTCGGAAGGAAATATCCATGTAAGCAGTTCACCGCAAAAAGTGGAGGATGCTGTGTGTTTAGGAACTTCTGTTCCGGTTTATAGTGGGGCTATTAATACCAATCTCCGTTATAAGAATTGGGAACTGGCTGCTCAACTGCTTTTTGAAGGGGGGCACAAAATGCGGAATACCAATATAGCCTATCCGGGATTAGGAGTGACAAGTAAGGATGTGAGTAAACGTTGGCGTCAGCCTGGTGATGAGGCATATACCGATGTACCACGCTATGTTCCGTCAGAAAGCAAGGATTATAATTCTTACTCATCCGATCTTTATAGCAAGGCTTCCATTCATGTACTTGATGCCGATAACTGGCGCTTGAAGAATCTCTCTGTTACTTATCATGTTCCTGCAAGTGTATGTCAGAAGTTTTATGTAAAAAATGCACGTATCATGCTAGGTATGGAAAATGTGTTCACTTTGGCTAAAAGTCGTGATGTGAAATGGATGCTTGGGGGATATAGTAAACCAAATTATTTGTGTAATGTCAATTTGAACTTTTAAATGAGAGCAATATGAAAAAGATACTATTTATGATAATGACAGTGTTAGGGTGGATAAATCTGACTTCTTGTAATGATTATTTGGATATTGTTCCCAAAGGGAACAAAATTCCTACTACCTTGGCTGATTTTGAAGCATTGCTGCGAGATGAATATACCATTGGCTATATTCCTGTAACGAATAGTCTTTATCTGTTGAATGATAAATTTGTAGGACAAAGCAGTCTGACTAGCGTTACCCTTACGAGTGCCAATTATCTGTGGAATGAAACAGCGGACAGAATTGTACTGAACAATCAGGACGAAGGGACTTATTACCGTAGTTATATGGCTATTTCCACTTGTAATCTCTTGCTGGAGCATGTTCCCGTTGCAACCGAAGCGACTGATTCCGAACGCAATGAGGTAATGGCTTATGCCAAAGTGATTCGCGCTATGAGCTATTACATACTGGCCAATTATTATGCTGATACCTATGTGTCTGCAACTGCCGGTACTAAACTGAGTGTACCTTTGATAACCAGTGCCGATATCAATGCTCCTCACAAGCAGGTCACTATTCAAGAAATCTATGATTTCATAATTAAAGATGTGAAAGAAGCCATAGAACAAGGATTACCCCAACAGTCAAGGACTGTTATCCATCCCAATTTGGGAGCAGCCTATGCCTTCTTGGCACGGGTTTATCTGCAAATGGCGAATTATGAAGAAGCGCTGAAATACGCGGATATGGCTTTGGAACAGAATGATAATCTGTATGATTGGATATCTTATTACAACAGTCATAAGGAAGCTATTACAAAAGAAGACAGTTATCCGTCGTTACCGTCAGCGACAGGGTATGATTATGTGGAGAATTACTATTTCCGTTGTGGAGAGGGTAATCCTAACTATGCTACCAGCGAACTTAATATTCCGGTGGAACGTGCGGAGAGTTTCGAGGAAGGGGATGCACGTTTTTTTTCCCGCTGGAAACTACGCACGGTAAATCAGGATACTTACTATCAAGGTTTGGCCAAAGGATATTTCAACGGGGCTGGTCTGACCACTTGCGAGGTATATCTCATCAAGGCCGAATGTTTGGCACGTCAGGTCACAGGTAATGATTTCTCTGCTGCTATGGATGTGTTGAACAAGGTACGTAAGACCCGTATTCTGCCGGAGATATATCAACCCTTGCAGGCTTCAACTTTGACAGAAGCCATTGACTTGATCCGACGTACGAAAGACAATGAATTGATTTTCACTATTGTGCCATTCGCTGATGCCCGGAGGTTTAATGCCGAAGGTACTTTTGCACGTGCACTATCCAAAACATGGGAAGGGCAGACTTATACATTAACCCCGGCTTCACATCTTTGGATTATGCCTTTCCCGGCAGGTGCCGTTCAGAATCCGGGTAATGGAACTATCACTCAAAATGTATCTAAATAACCTATAAAAACAGACTTTATGAAATTGATGTATTTATTAGCAACATCCGCCGTTGTTTTGGTGATGATGGCATCTTGTACCCGGCAGTCGGTAACGGGGTACACACTGACAGCTGCAATTGATGGAATTCCTGACGGATCCCATGTACAGTTATTTCCTGTAAGTCATGGTCATGAAAAACCGGTGGCGGACACTACTGTTGTAGATGGAAAATTTATATTTAAAGGGGTGGCGGATGAACCTCTGGCTGTACGGTTGATGGTGAAAGATGCATACGGTTCCATGCCTCTGATGTTGGAGAATGGCAGTATAAGCGTGGAGGGTAAGGTGACTTCTGAAAACCTTAATGGAACCGTGAATTATAATTTCTCACAGGTTTCAGTGACGGGATCTCCTTTGACGGACAAATATGTAAAATTATTGAGCACACGTGATGCCTTGGATTCTATTTATGTGACGAATAATGAGAAGTTTAAGGATATCCGTGCTGCCTATGGAAAAGCGAGAGTTGCCAAAGATAAGATCTTGATGGATTCTGTCGTTGCTACGGAAGCTTACAAAGCATCTGCCGTGGCCGATAGTTTGTTCTTTGCTACGGTAGATGCCACTTACTATAAATTAGTTATGGACAATAAAGATTCTTATTGGGGGCCTCTGATGATGATCAGTTTGTTTTCTTATCTTACCGAAGAGCAGAAACCGTGGTATGATGCCTTGTCAGAAGAGGCTAAACATTCCCGCTATGGAAAAATGGTGAAAGAGAGTGTGGCTCCTGATAGTCAGATCGGTTCTAAAGTGCCTGTCTTTACAGCCAAGTCTCAAGATGGGAAATCGGTAACTTTAACCGATTTGTGCCAAGGTAAGAAGTATGTCCTTATTGATTTTTGGGCATCATGGTGTAATCCTTGCCGTAAGGAGATTCCTAATTTGAAAAAACTCTATACGCAATATGAGGAGAAAATCTTCGTGGTGAGGCTTTGGCAAATAAACTGGCTGAGCTTTTTGGAGAGATTGAATAATCATATTCTTTTTATGGTATTCTGACATAGAACGGGGCAGAGTCGATGAATAAGTTGGATCTGTCCCGTTGTCTTATGTTTCGGACTGACCCTTCTTCTGAGATATTCAGTTAATGTTTCTAAAGATAAATGGTCTATGGAAATGATAATCCCTAATCACTCTATATGCTATTTTTATTATGATTTTTCTGTGTTTGTTTTCATAATTTTATTCGGTTCTATCCGTAAAATCATGTCATACCGCTTTATTTTGTTTGCTTTTAATCTTATCGATCATCAGTACAGCATTTGCCGTATGTATCTTGAAGAAAATTCACAGGTCTTCCGTTTTCTTGTTTCGTACCTTTTATCCTTGAGAGTGAGTAATGCTGTTTTTGAGTGTCGAAGCTGTATTTAAGTTCGGTAGCCCTTTCCCTTGTGAACAAAGGAGGTAGATATCCTATACTACATGTAGAAATTTCTGTTCGCATTGTTGGTGTATATGGAATTGGCTGCAACACATTTTACCCTCACATTCATCAGCTTCTACTTGAAATATCATTATAAATAACATTAATTATCTTGTGGTTTGTTACATGGCAGGACGGGTCTGCCATGATATTGTAGAACAGTTGATAGTATCTGTTTCCGTTAAGATGTTTAATCGGTAACCTGTCGGAGAATCTGATGTAAGTTTCAATACCATAAGGGCTATCTTTGTTGAAGTACTAAAACTGTTCTTGCGCTCCAGATGGTGCTGTGACAGACCGACCTCTTTGGCTATACTGTCGAATGGAAACACAGAATGAAGATTGCCAGGTTCACTCCTATTAAACTCTTACGATATTTTTTAGAATATCGAATTCTGTAAAACTCAAAGTCAAGTGGATTTCTGAAATATTTGGTATCTTAACCATGTCTTTGTTTGGATATTTCCTCCGTTTTTTTTAGGTCGCCAAATCTTATTTGCGCACGGAATACCTAAAAATACAAAAAAAAACCAACTAATTCTCAATAGTTTGGTTATGAATTAGTTGGCTGGATTTTATGTTATTTGCTGAATATCCTTACCTTATATATTCAAAAATAATACCTATATCACAGTTATGTTATAAAAAAATTACTCATATCCTGGTGTTTGTTTTAATGCGCTGTTGTTTGTTAATGTACCAGCATCAATAGGCCACAATAATCTGGATTGTTCAGCTGATGAGTATTGATGTACATAATCCCAACCTAGCAAGCGGATATCATACCAGCGCTTTCCTTCAAACATGAATTCGCGGAGACGTTCTTTCAATATAGCTTCTAACGCACCGGCATTATCAGGTTTCATCCATTTGTTGTCAGTGTAGAACTCAGGATCGTTATCGTTAGGATAAGCTATTTCTGCTTTGTGTTCATTGAAGTATTTACTTCCATAAGCACGTTCACGAACAGCATTGATTTCTTCTGTAGGATCTTCTCCTAGTAACACTTTTGCCATAGCTAGTTGCAATAGGCAGTCAGCATAGCGATAAATAGGAAAATCGTCTAAGAAACTGCGTGTAGACCCTCCTTCCAGCATCGTTCCTTGGAACTTATAAGTGATAGGGCCGAAATAACTGACTACTCCTTGGGCATCTTTTTTATAAACGGCTTTCAAAGAAGTTGTCCAGCGCGTATCATTGTTACGGAAACCTTTGAAATAAAATTCTCGTCTTACTTGTAGCTGGGTAAGACCATTAAGTTGTGCATCTGGGGTTCCGACAAAGGAATTACCATTCTCGTCACAATAAATTTTCACCATTTTATCCTGTGCAGGAATTAATCTCATTCTATAGTATCCTCCCCACATTTCATATTCGTCTTTACCATTGTGGATAGTGAAAATCATTTCCTTGTTCTTTTTATTCTCAAAGGAGAAAATATCTTTAAAAGAACTGGTTACTAAACCAACATCTGCTTTTTTTACGTTTTCAAAGGCGTTTTTTGCAATGGTATAATCACTGTTGCCTCCATTCATCTGGCGTCCGCTCCACAGATAAGCTTCTCCTTTTAACATTTGAGTTGCTGCGGCAGACCAAAAGTGACGTCCCAATTTGAAAGAATAGTCAGAGCCAAAGGCATTTTCTGATGCCTGAATGTCTTTCTTTATTTGTTCCATAACTTCTGTTGCAGGTGATACTCCTTTGGTAATGTTACTTAAATCAAGGTTCTGCCCTTCCGTGTAATCTAAGTATAAAACGACATCTCCCCAGGAACGTAGCAAGTGGAAATAAAGGTAGGCACGCATTCCGTAGGCTTCACCTAAATAATAATTTTGGGTGGCTTCTGTCAGAATTGTCGTTTCTGTGGTCTTGGCAATCATCTGGTTTATTTGATTGATGATTTTATACATGTCACCATAATTGCTGATACCTACATTTTCTTTATTTATGGTATTGAAAGGTAAACGTTCCATGCCTTGGCTTGCTTCGCCACCAATAGGATTGTCTCCGTAAATGTCTGCACGAGGTTCACCCAGTAAGAAGAAATTATAACTTTTTTCGCGAAGTAAAGCATGCAGTCCTGTATTGAACGCAGTGAATTGGTCCGGGTTTTTCCAATATGCGGTTCCTGCCAGTGAACTGGTAGGCTCAATATCCAAGGAATCACATCTTGAAAATGATAGCAGAGAAAGTCCTGCCAACAGGTATGTAAATATCTTTTTCATGATTTTATTCTTTTATAGTTGTGTTCAATTTAAAATGTTACAGATAAACCAAATAATACGGTTCTAGGAGTAGGATATCGACCTTGATCAACGCCGTATAGATTTTCATTATTATCACTATTTGTCAAGACAGGCTCTGGAGAAGTGCCGGTATATCCGGTGACATAGAACAGATTTTGTCCGGTGACATAGACAGATGCGTTTTGTATAAATGCTTTGCTAGTCCATGCTTTGGGCAAGTCCCAACTTAGTGTTAATTCTCGTAAGGCTAGATAGTCAGCTTTTTCATAGAGGCGTGAACTGTTGTTATGACGGCTGGCTGAGGCATTATTGGAACGGGTGATATTCTTTTTGGCCAATTGGTCTGCATAATAGAATGCCGGTAAGTCTGAATTCGGATTATCTTCACTCCACATATCTTTTACTTCAGTAATTATATTGAATGCACCTTGGTATTGGCCTAAAGTACGTGCGGCCAAGTCATTATAAAGAGTATGTCCTAATGCATAGTCAAAACGTGCATAGAGGGATATACCTTTCCAAGAAAGAGTTGAAGAGAAACCGCCGGTTACTTTTGGGAAAATATTGCCTACTACTTCGCGGTCAAGTCCATTGATTTTATTATCACCGTTGATGTCTTCCCAGCATACATCTCCAGGTTCTATAGGTTTCCATCCTTCTTTTCCTGCATATTCACTAGCTAGTCCCGGACCGTACAGGTTAGCAACTTCATCAATCATCATATTAGCGTGCTCTTTAACATCATCCCAGCTTTTGAAAATATGATTTTGCTTGTAAGCTACCATTTCGCCCAATTTTCCGCCTTCCTGACGTCCGGCAATCCACTTGGTGGCATTTGTTCCTTTACCTACGGCAACTTCATAACCTCCTACTCGGTTGTTTTCTATACCGTTATAGGGTAATGAGATAATTTTGTTTGCTACCGAAGATAAATTAGCGGAAAGGTCCCAGGTAAAACCACCTACATTATTTAATATATTGGCTTTTACCTCCAATTCTATACCTGAGTTACGTAAAGTTCCCATGTTGGTCATAATATCGGAAAAACCCAAATAACCCGGTAGAGCTTGTTTAGTCAGCAAGTCATTTGTTCTTCTGTTGAAGTAATCGATAATAAAACTTAATTTGTTATTGAAAAAACCGATATCCAACCCTACTTCCAAGGTCTTGCTCTGTTCCCAGCGTAAACCGGTATTTACCAATGCCGAATTATAGAATGCGGAAGATCCCCCATAGTTTTTAGCATCTACAAGACCATAGGCACCATATACATCGAAGTTGCCAATTCCATTTACATTACCGTTTACACCATAACTGATACGGGGTTTCAAGTTTGAAATCACTTCTGAAATTTTTGAATCTTTCCAGAAATTTTCTTCCATCACATTCCAACCTACCGAAATGCCAGGGAAGAATCCCCAACGATTGTCTTTCAGACGAGAAATACCATCATAGCGGGCTACGAATGAAAATAAATATTTCATGTCATAGTTGTAATTGATACGTCCGAAACCGGAAAGAATGCGGTAGGCAGTTCTTGTGGTGGAAGTATAAGTCTGCTTGGCACCAACATTTAAAGTAGGTATGTCATCAATTGGTGAATTTTGAGTCTTGGCTTCAAACTGGAATTCATCATAATTATAATATTCACCACCCAACATGACATCTACATTATGCTTTTCTGCAAATCTATCCGTATATGTTAGTGTACTATTGAATTGCATTTGGTTATATCTCTTGATCCAAGCTTCAGCTTGACGAGTATTTGTAGCTGTAGAAGAGGACTGTAATTTATAACTTTTATTGAACTTTTCCCTCTGGTAGTCATAATGTAAAAGTGAAGCGTTTCCGCTTAATACGAGTTTTTTAGGGAGAATGTCAAGATCAAATCCAATGTTATAGGATTGTCGGCGCTCTCCGTTATGTTGTGTCAGTTTGTCCCTGAAATAGGCAGGATTACCGTCGGAAGTACCACCTCCTGATGCTGGATTACCCTCTTCATCATAGGGGTTCCATGTGGGGCGTTGAGAACGGGTTCGGTAAAACATTTGGTCTTCACTAATCCATAGAGAAGGTTTGCTGGCCCAGGTATAAGTTGCTCCGGCTTTTACGTTTAAGAATGGGAAAACTTTATAAGAACCATTTACAGAACCGTTAAATCTCTTATATCCGGTACCTATAATCTGACCGTCTTCATTGTAATATCCCAAGCTTGTAGCAAAAGTTCCTTTATCATTACCTCCGGTGATACTTATATAATGTTCTTGCATAAAAGCATTGTCATCGAATACGTCATTATCTAATAGTCCTCCATAATCTTTAAATATTATTTTTTTACCTGGATTTACGGGGTCGTCCATCGTTTGCCAGCCTTCATTTTGCAAATGAGCTGTTTCATCATTCAAGTAGCGAATATCATACATATTATTGCCGATGCCATATCCTTGCTGAGCATCCAGACCATCATAGCCTTTTACTTTTTTATATCCGATACGGTTGTAATAAATATAGTCTTCAGCGTTTAGGTAATCATATCCTTTACGGGCAAAATTCACACCCATTTTGAATTTGTAATTAACTGAAGCTTTTCCGGCTTTTCCACTTTTAGTTTCAATTAAAATAACACCACCGTTTGCTCGGGCACCATAGATGGCAGTAGAAGCGGCATCTTTCAGCACTTGAATGGATTCAATGTCTGAAGAGTTAATATCGCCCATACTATCACGTACAACACCGTCTACAATAATTAAAGCTTTATTGTTGGCTCCGGTGATAGTAGCTCCACCGCGAAGAGTTATACTAGGTTCAGAGCCAGGTTGACCACTGACGGTAACGACACGTAAACCTGTGACAGAACCCTGTAGGGCTTGTGCAGCGTTACTATAGGCTGCTTTTTCAAGTACCGAATTGTCCATTTTTGAAATAGCGGTTGTTAAAGTCGCACGTTTTTGCGAGCCACCGTAACCAGTTACCACTACTTCATCCAAAACTTCTGTATCTTCTTTTAAGACAATTTGGTAGGAGTTTTGAACACCGGTTGTAATGGTCTGTGTTTTATAACCGATGTAACTGACATTAATTTTAGCTCCTTGGGATACGTTTAGAGAAAACTTTCCATCAAGGTCTGTAATGGTACCATTTGTAGTTCCTGCTTCTACCACACTGGCGCCTATCACCGGTTCATTGGTAGCATCCACTACTGTACCTGTAATTGTTTTCGTCTGTGCCATTACATTGAATGACATTAAAAGACCTAATAACAAAAAAAGGTTCTTTTTCATAGAGTTAAAAATTAGTGATTAATAAAGATTTTGAATTTGAAGTATGAATTATTCAACATATTCTAATTTAAGTGTCCATGCATACTGACAAGGAACTTTGCTGTAAGGAATAGTGGGAATTTCTATTACTATATTATTTCCATTCTGTTTCCATTTCAATGTTTTGTCATATCCTAATAAAGTTATTTTTGTTTTGGAACTTGTTCTAATGTCTTTCAGTATGACTTGATTTTCCGGAAATTTAGGCAGAATGGCATATACTGCATTATTTTTAGCTGTGAAAAAGGCTTCTTTTACGGCAAAGCCGGGATCGGGATCTACTGTTTGTTTTAAAATAGAGTTTCCTCCTACATAATGTTTTCCTTTATCTTTCCAATTTCTGTCACCTTCAGACCATTGTTCAGATTGTTTCCATTTGTAAGTATCATAGATTGCTTCTCCATTTACTTTTAGCCATTCTCCCATTTGCAATAAGCGTTCCTGCATGATAGGGGGAATTTTGCCATTTCCATTCGGACCTATGCCCAAGAGTAAGTTCCCACCTTTGCTTACAATATTAACTAAGGTAAGTATTAATCCTTGTGGGCTGGAATAATCTTCTATATCTTCATTTTGATTATAAGAGAAAGAGAATCCCATGCCACGACATTCTTCCCAAGGTTTATCCTCTGGCATATTGCGATTGCTATATTCACGGGTGTAATAATCGCCATGCTTTTTCCCATCAGTAAATTTTGCCCATCTGTCATTCAGTACAATTTTGTTCTTTACTGGGGATTCAGAATAGAGCCATTGGAAAAGTTTTTTTGTTTGCCAAATAGAGTCACTGTAATTATCGGGACCGTCTGACCAAAGAATATCGGGTTCATACCGATTTACCAGATCTTTAACTTGCGGTATAAAATGACGGGATACATATATATTAAGTAACTCCGGGCAATATAACGGACTTCCCCATTCTCTGCATGAAATGTAGAATCCCACCTTAATGTCTGTTTTTCTAAGAGCTGTGGTATATTCACCTACCAAATCGCGTTTAGGACCTATTTCCATACTGTTCCAAGGTCTGCCGTAATCTCTAGACGCTTCCATACTTGGCCATAATGCATAACCGTCATGGTGTTTAGTTGTTAAAACTACATACTTGGCACCTGATTTTTCGAATAGTTTGGCCCAAGCGTTTGCATCGTAATCATGTGCTTTAAATTTGGCAGCAAAATCTGCATAATTAAAGTCTTCTCCATACATTTTTGTATGATAATCATAAATTTCGGTTCCGGTAAATTCACCGTTCCCCATTAACTTTTTATTATCCAGCCAATATTTATACCATTCTTCGTAAGTGCCTTTAGGTGACCACATGGGTACAGAATAGATTCCCCAATGGATAAAGATTCCAAATTTTGCATTTTTGAACCATGCAGGGGTAGGGCGAGTATCGAGCGATTCCCATGTTGGTTGGTAGATATTGTTTTGAGCATTAATTTTGATAAAGATTAATAGCACAATAAATAATAGTGATTTCTTTTTCATATTAGTATTAGAATTTTAAATATTATATTAACCGCAAATATACTATTTTTTTAAAAGCATCAAACATTTTTAATAAAATAATTTATTAAAAACAGTTATTTCTTTAAAAGAATATTGTTTTATTCTGTGATATATCAGATTATTTATTTTAATACGTGCTCTTGTTTGTTTATTTTGTATATATAGCTTGTTATTATTTAGTATATTGGAAAATATGGATATAATATTAAAATAAAAGAGTAGGAAGATTTAAATCAAAGTAAGCGAGTATGTCTGCAGGCAGGAGTATAGACAAATATCTATCGGAGTAAGTAGCCCGTGGGGGAATCGAACCCCCCTTTCAAGAATGAAAATCTTGCGTCCTAACCGATAGACGAACGGGCCATCCTTTTTATCGAGGATTTCTCTCTCGATTGCGGGTGCAAAGGTAGTGACTTTTTTTGAATTTGCAAACATTTCCCAAACTTTTTTCTAAACTTTTTGTTCATAGTCCATTGAATTGACTATTTACCTAAACTTAACTTTTATGAAAAGTATCTTTAAATCAATGAGTTGCCTTGTATTGGGCGCAATGATTGTTACGCCGATGTTTGCGCAACAAAAAAAACTTTATCCGGAGCTGGAAGGACCGGGACCTGTTGTTATTATCTCAAAAGATAAAAATGGCAAGGAAGAATTAATCAATGTATTTGAAGAAACGCAACGTCCGCATTTCCATGATCCCCGTGCTCCTCGTTTTTTACTTACTGACCAACAGGGAAAGTTTGCATTGGGTATCGGTGGTTATTTGAAAACTACAATGGAATATGATTTTAATGGAATAGTGGATGATGTTGACTTTATCCCTGCACTCATTCCGCAACCGGGATCCACGTCTGTCCGTAATCAGTTCCAGATGGATGCAAGCACTTCCACTATCTTTTTAAAGTTGGTGGGGAGAACCAAGCATTTGGGTAACTTCATCGTTTATACAGCCGGAAACTTCCGTGGAAGTGGAAAGACTTTTGAATTGCAGAATGCTTATTTATCTTTCTTGGGTTTTACTATGGGGTATGATACCGGATTGTTTATGGATCTTGCTGCAGCTCCTCCGACTATTGATTTTCAAGGACCTGACGGGATGACTTTCTATCGCGCTACCCAGTTGCGTTATGAAGCCAATGTGATGAAAGGCTTGAAAGTAGGCATTGGTGTGGAAATGCCGTCAGTAGACGGTACTCCGGCACAAGATGTGAGAATCGGTAAGCAGCGGATGCCGGATATTCCTGCCTATGTACAGTATTCTTGGGCAAAGGCTAGTCATATACGTGTGGGAGGAATCTTGAGAAGTATGACTTATGAGGATCAAGTGAATAATAAGGCAAAGTCATTGACCGGTT
>PPYF01638976.1_pt1 | contig 14598 bp, 24 predicted proteins | sample 1559871 | NCBI WGS metagenome assembly PPYF01 (sample SAMN08240021, study PRJNA423297) | Human gut metagenome, whole genome shotgun sequencing project. | reverse complement strand
CCACGCACACAAGAATGGCTCGTCAGCGAAATCAACAAAGATACGGGAATGAACGTTGATAGCGCATATGTGAGCAAAATTCTTAAAGGGGTTCGCAATTCGGAGCGTGTTGTATCCAGTATCAGCAAAATTTTGGAAATTCCTGTGCCAACAGAATAGCAAAATATGAGTCCGATAAAACGGACAGAAAGGAGGCGGTACAATGCCGCGCGAGAAAGAACTGTTTTACCCAACATTAGAACGTATCAGAGCAACGGCAGACCGGATGTTTCCAGACAAAATTGTGTACAAGCAAGAAGAGGCCGCAAAAATTATGGGCGTTTCGGTAACTACATTGTGGAGAAAGGGGCTGACTGGTGGTGAAATCACATGTGAGCAACTTGCGAGGGTGTTTGCGTAGCAAGGGGCCTAACCCGTTTTGCATCCGCCTCCCGCGCGGCCTGCGCGGATGGACAAGCCTTATTTACAAGGTGGTACTGCTCGCAGCTATGCTGCCCGTACTAGACGGCCTGCAGGCGATAGGCCGTGGAAACTCGGACATGCTGCCGGGTCTTGTAACGCTGGCGTTTGGGCTGGTGCTGGTGCTGGCCGGGATCGCGGGATACATAGTTGCAAGAGAGGAGGACAAAAAGAAAGCGCCTGCCCGATCTTGCACATCGGACAAGCGCAACCCCAAAGGGTAGCCCTCAAGCTACCTTCAATATAACAGTTTTGGAGGAAAAAAGCAAATGAATACGAATTTTACGCTTGACGTCAACATCCATCTGCCGGCTGCGGTGCTGGACTTTTTGGAACGTCTGTCAACCGGGCACGCCGTGTCCGGACCCGCAGTTCAGGCGGCGTCTGTTCCGGCTCCGGCGGCGCAGCCGTCCCCCGCTCCGGTACCTGTCACACCTGTGCCCGTGGCTCAACCCGCTGCGGCTCCCGCGCCCGTAGCCCAGCCTGCCCCCGCACCGGCGCCTGCGGCCGCACCTACGACAGCGAGGGCGTTCCGGTTTGAGGATATCCAGCTGGCTGCGACCTCTCTTTGCGACACAGGCAAGCGCGCGGAGGTTCTGGCGCTGCTTGCGAAATACGGCATCCAGGCACTGAGCGCGCTGCCCGCCGAGCAGTACGGCGCTTTTGCCACCGAGCTGCGCGGACTGGGGGCGAAGATCTGATGGCTGATAAATTCAAGATCCGTCCGCCCTACCCCGATCCTACCGAGAACAAACAGCCTGTCATACGGGTGGGGCAGGAGTATTACCGGTGGCTGGCGATACAGAAAATCAAAAACGGCGGTCTGCCTATTGGCGCCATCGTAGAGCAGTGCATTGATTTCTGCCGCGAACACATGGAGGGCGAACAACATGCCAACACCTGAGAAGCACGCGCTGCTGTCCGCATCCAGCGCGGAGCGGTGGCTGAACTGCACACCGTCCGCACGGCTGGCCGAGGACATGCCGGATAAAAGCACCCAGTACACCGAGGCCGGGCGGCTGGCCCATGCCATCGCGGAGCTGAAGCTGCGCAAGCAGTATCTTGAAGCAATGGGGCCGAGAAAGTTCACCACCGCCCTGAACAAACTGAAAGCAGACCCGCACTTCGAGCCCGAAATGCTGTCCGCCACGGACGAATATATGGACTTCATCAACGAAACTTTCCTCGCATTCCCCGCGCGGCCGTACATAACCGCCGAGCAGCAGGTGGATTTCAGCGAATATGTGCCGGAGGGATTCGGCACGGCGGACTGCATCGTGATCGGCGGCGGCGTGCTGCACATCGTTGATTACAAGAACGGCGCCGGCAAGCCCGTGGAAGCAGAGCGCAACCCGCAGATGATGCTGTACGCCCTGGGCGCGGCGTCCCGCTATTGTCTGATGTACGACATCCAGACCGTGCGCATGACCATCGTGCAGCCCCATGCGGGCGGCGTGAAGACCTGGGAGACCAGCTATGCGGAACTGCTGGACTGGGGCGCCAATACCGTGCGGCCGCAGGCGGAAAAAGCATACAGAGGCGAAGGCGAACAGGTCCCGGGCAGCTGGTGCCAGTTCTGCAAATTGAAAGGCAGCTGCCGGGCCCGGGGGCAGCATTTGGCCCTTGAGGCGTTCGGCCAAAAAACCGCGCCAACGTACAGCGACGAAGAGATCGGCGGCATCCTGCGCCGGGCACAGGGGCTGGCGGCATGGGTAAAGGACCTGGAAGAATATGCGCTGTCCCAGGTTCTTGCGGGCCGGGCCATCCCCGGCTGGAAGGCCGTGGCTGGGCGCAGCGTCCGAAAATTCGACGACATGGAAAAGGCATTTGCGGATATCAAAGCAGCCGGCTATGAGGAAGCGCTGCTGTACGAGCGCAGGCCGTTGACGTTGGCAGCCATTGAAAAAGTTTTAGGAAAAAAGGCGTTCCAGGACGCCGCCGGCGCGCATGTGGTGACCCCTCCGGGAGCGCCCACGCTTGTGCCGGATACCGACCGCCGCCCCGCGCTCAACGTGGCAGAAGAAGCTTTTAAAAATCAACAATAAAAGGAGTATAACGTTATGAACACGAATCCCTGCACACTCACCACCGGAAAAGTCCGTTTTTCCTATCTGCATGTTTTTCAGCCCTATGCACAGCAGCAAGGCGCCGAACCAAAGTACAGCGCGACGCTGCTCATCCCGAAAACCGACGTTGCGACAAAGGGCCTGATCGACGCGGCCATCAACGCCGCGACCAATAACGGCGTGAGCAGTAAATGGAACGGCATCCGCCCGCCCCAGCTGCGCATCAGCGTACACGACGGCGACGGCGGCCGCCCCAGCGACGGCATGCCGTTCGGCGACGAGTGCAAAGGCCATTGGGTGGTGACCGCCAGCAACAAAAACGCCCCCTTCGTGGTGGACGCCAATGTGCAGCCCATCCTGCAGCAGAACGAAGTGTACAGCGGTATGTACGGCCGCGCAAGCATCACGTTCTTCCCGTATGCCAGCAACGGCAACAAGGGCGTCGGCTGCGCGCTGAACGGCATCCAGAAGCTTCGCGACGGCGAGGCACTGAGCGGCCGCGTGAGTGCGGAGGATGCGTTCGGCACACCCGCGCCAGGCACGCCCGCATACGGCGTGGTGCCGCCGCAGGCTCCGGTTTACGCCCCGCGGCCGCAGGCACCGGCCTATCCGGCCTGCGCTCAGCAGCCTGCCGCCGTACCCGCCGGCTACCCGCAGCAGCCCGCGGGGCCGCAGATCGACCCCATCACCGGCCTGCCTGTGTAAGGGGAGGCCGGACGGTATGCACCATCTCAACATTGACATAGAAACATATTCGTCCGTAGACATCAAGACCGGGGGCCTGTACAAATACGCGCAGGCCCCCGACTTTGAAATACTTCTGTTCGCCTGGTCGCTGGACGGCGGGCCGGCCCGCGTCGTCGATCTTGCGCAGGGCGAGGCCATCCCCGACAGCATTCTTTCCCTGTTGTTCTGCAAAGACTGCCTGAAGCATGCGTACAACGCCGCATTTGAGTGGTACTGCCTTTGCCGGCATTTCAAGCATCTGCCCTTTGACGCCGGGTGGCTGACGGAATGGCGGGACACGATGCTGCACGGGCTGTACTGCGGGTATACCGCCGGCCTTGCGGCTACAGGCGAGGCGTTGGGCCTGCCGCAGGACAAGCGCAAGCTGTCTGCGGGCAGCGCGCTGATCCGCACGTTCTGCGTGCCCCGCAAGCCGACGGCACGAAACCCGAGCACCCGCGTGCGCCCGGCAGCGGAGCCGGAAAAATGGCGCCTGTTCAAGGAGTACAATGTGCAGGATGTGGTGACGGAGCAGGAGATTGAGCGACGGCTGTCGGCTTGGCCTGTGCCCGAGGCGGTACAAAAACAATGGGAGACGGATATCCTCATCAACGCGCGCGGCGTGGCGGTGGACCTTGACCTTGTGCGCGGAGCGCTCGCCTGCAGCGCACGCGTTACGCAGGAGCTGACACAGGAAGCCGTACAGATATCCGGCCTTGATAACCCCAACAGCGTCGCGCAGCTTTCTCGCTGGCTGGAAGACGAGACGGGCGCGGAGGTGGCCGACCTGCGCAAAGACACGGTGGCCCGGATGCTGGCGGACGGCGCGCCCTCAGAGGCGGTGCAGCGTATGCTGGAGATCCGCCAGGAGCTTGGCAAGACCAGCAACAAAAAGTATACGGCTATGGACGCAGGCGCGGGCGAAGGCGGACGCGTGCGCGGCCTGCTGCAGTTCTACGGTGCGAACCGCACGGGGCGGTGGGCCGGCCGGCTGGTGCAGGTGCAGAACCTGCCCCGGACGCATCTCCCCGGCATCGAGCTCGCCCGCGAACGCGTAAAGGCCGAAGACGTGGACACGCTGCGCATGCTGTACGGTAGCGTGCCCGATACGCTGTCGCAGCTGATCCGCACGGCGCTGGTGCCCGCCCCCGGGCACCGGTTCGTTGACGCCGACTTTTCCGCCATCGAGGCCCGCGTCATTGCGTGGCTGTCCGGTGAGGAATGGGTGCTAAACGTGTTCCGCACCCACGGCAAGATCTACGAGGCCACCGCGTCGCAGATGTTCGGCGTTCCGCTGGAGCGCATCAAAAAGGGCAACCCCGAGTACGACCTGCGCCAGAAAGGCAAGGTCGCCACGCTGGCGCTGGGGTATCAGGGCGGTGTGGGGGCGCTCATCAACATGGGCGCATTGTCCATGGGCATCCCGGAGGATGAGTTGCCCGGTATCGTGCAGCGCTGGCGGCAGGCAAACCGGCGCATCGTGGCTTTCTGGTACGCGGTGGAAGCCGCTGCAACCGATGTGGTCCGCACCGGACGGCCGCAGGCCGTGGGGCGCCTGCTCTTTGCACTGCAGGGCGATGCGGATACCGGGCAGTGGTTTTTAACGGTAACGCTGCCCAGCGGGCGCGTGCTGTTCTACGCAAAGCCGTTCCTTGCGCAGAATGCCAAAGGATTCGAACAGCTGCACTACTACGGAATGAACCAGACCTCAAAGAAATGGGGCGTGCAGGAGACCTACGGCGGCAAGCTGGTGGAGAACATCACTCAGGCCGTGGCGCGGGATTGCCTGGCGGAGAACATCGAGCGGCTGGAAGCGGCGGGATACCCTGTGGTATTCCATGTGCACGATGAAGTTGTGATCGAGACAGAAACAGAACACGCAGACCTTTCAGCGGTCTGCGATATCATGGCCCGGCCTATCCCCTGGGCGCCCGATCTTCCATTGAAGGCCGAGGGCTGGACAGGCGGGTTCTACACGAAAGACTAAGGAGGCGCAGCGATATGAAAAAATACCAGGGCCAAACGGTACTTACGATAGAGGACGCTGTTCCGTGCCGGAACGGATGCGGCGCAGAGCCCGTGCTTTGGCGCCGGGGCGCCCGCCGTGCGGTGGTCTGCCCGAGATGCGGAAGCTTTGGGCGCAAATTCGACGAGGGCTCGCTTGCTTTCACGGTGGACGCAGCGGTAAGAAGTTGGAACAGCGGGACGCGGTTGTATGTAGATCTGTGTGACGAAAAGAGGGCAAAACGTGCTGCAAAATGACAGAAAAATAAAGATCAGTTCCGCGGGCAGCCGCCGCGCCGCACGATGGCCCGCGCAGGAACTCTGGATCTCCGAGCTGTATGACCGGCTGCGCGTGCCGGCGCGCGGCACGGAGACCATGGCGGAGTATCTGGCCATGAAGAAGGCCCGGCAGGACGAGCTCAAGGACGTTGGCGGCTTCGTAGGCGGCGTGCTGCGCGGCGGAGTGCGTAAGGCCGGGGCCATTGAGGGGCGCGACGTCATAACACTGGACATGGACCATGTGCCGGCGGAGGGCACGGCGAATGTGCTTGCGCGCCTGGACGGGCTGGGCTGCGGGTATGCCGTCTACTCCACCCGCAAGCACAGCCCCGCCGCACCGCGCCTGCGCGCCGTCATCCCTGCCGACCGGACGCTCACGCCGGACGAATACGAACCGGCGGCGCGCAAGCTGGCGCAGCTCATTGACCCCACGCTGGCACTGTTCGACCGGACGACGTTCGAGGCCGTGCGCCTCATGTACTTCCCCAGCTGCTGCGCGGACAGTGAGTATATTTTTCAATGCGCGGACAAGCCGCTGCTTTCGGCAGATGGCATGCTCGCGCTGTACGGGAACTGGGGCGACGTTTCACAGTGGCCCCAGTGCCCCGGGGCCGCGGGCAGGACGCCCGGGAAAACCGCAGGCAAGCAGGAGGCCCCCACGGCCAAGCACGGCGTGATAGGTGCCTTCTGCCGCACCTATGACGTATATGCCGCCATGGATAAGTTCATCCCGGGCGTGTACGTCCCTACGGATATCCCGGAGCGGTACACCTATACCGGCGGCAGCACGACGGGCGGCGCCATCATCTACGAGGGCGGTCAGTTCCTCTATTCCCACCACGCCACGGACCCGGCCGGCGGGCAGCTGTGCAACTCGTTTGACCTTGTACGGCTGCACCTTTTTGCCGACCAGGACGACGATGCTGCCCCGGGTACGCCGGTGAACAAGCTGCCCAGCTACACGGCCATGCGCCGCCTTGCGGTGGCGGATGAGAGCGTCACGGCGCTGCTGGATTCAGAGCGTTATGCCGAAGCGGTGGCAGCTTTTGCCACGCCCGCGGGGGAAAGCCCGGAAGAAGCCGCGAACTGGATGCGCGGCCTGAAACGTCATCCCAACACCGGGCGTTACGACAACACCGTGGACAATGTTCTCCTTATCCTGAACAATGACCCGCGGCTCAGGGACCGCATCGCGCTGGACGAATTTGCAAGCCGTGCCGTGGCACGGGGGCCCTTTCCCTGGGACAGCCGTGAAGGACGGCGCATCTGGGGCGACAACGACGACGCGGGTATCCGCTGGTACATCGAAAGGGCCTACGACATCACCGGAAAGGAAAAGGTCATGGACGCCCTGTCCCTCTGCGGCCGCGCCCACGCCAGCGATCCGGTGCGCGAATATCTGGAGAACCTTGTATGGGACGGAACGCCCCGGCTGGAGACCCTGTACGTGGACTACCTGGGCGCAGACGACAACATATACACCCGCGCAGTGACGCGCAAAGCGTTCTGCGCTGCGGTGGCACGGGCTTTGATGCCCGGCACGAAATTCGACTGCATGACCGTGCTGACAGGCGCGCAGGGCATCGGCAAGAGCACGCTGCTGCGCAAAATGGGCCTCCGCTGGTTCTCGGACAGCCTGAAAACGTTCGAGGGCAAAGAAGCCTGCGAGCTGGTGCAGGGCGTGTGGATCGTCGAAGTGGGCGAGCTGGAAGCCATGAACCGCAGCGAAGTGGGCCGCGTAAAGCAATTCCTTTCTCAAAACGAGGACATCTTTCGCGTGCCCTACGGCCGGCGCACAGATATATACCCGCGCCGGTGCGTATTCTTCGGCACCAGTAACAACAGCGAATACCTGCGCGACGGCACCGGGAGCCGGCGTTTCTGGCCCGTAGACGTGGGCATACACCATCCGACAAAATCCATTTGGGTGGACCTCGGCAACGAAGTGGACCAGTTATGGGCCGAGGCTGTGCTGCTTTGGCGTTTGGGCGAACCCCTGTTCATCTCTGACGAGGCCGCCGAACGGGCAAAAGAAGTGCAGGAAGGCCACCGCGAACGCGGCGCCCGTGAGGGCCTGATCCACGATTTTGTGGAGCGTCCGGTGCCGAGGGACTGGATGAAGTGGGACCTCGCCCGGCGGCGCATGTTCTGGGCGGGCGGCATGAAAGGCGACGCGGCGGCGGACCTTGTAGCGCGCAGCCGTGTGTGCCCGCTGGAGGTGTGGTGCGAAGCACTGGACGGCGACCCAAAGAACATCAAGTACCAGGATGCGCGGGAAATAAACGATGTGATCGCCCGCATAGACGGGTGGAAACGCGTGGACAAAGCGATGCGGTTCGGGCCATACGGCGTGCAAAAAGGCCTTGTACGGGAAGCGGCGGAGGACACCGAGGAATAGACGTCTTCCCGAGGAAAAGGCCCGAAGGGCCGTAACGATTGGTGTAATCTTTGGCGTAACAAATACCTTTTTCGTAACATTGGCCTGTAACCGCTGTAACCTTTTGTAACGTTCAAAGTTGCGCCGATTTTCCGCAGTGTGAAGCCAAAAAACAGCTATTGTAACTTTGTAACCTTTTTTCCTTAGAGATATATAGATTAGGGGAATTAGAGAATATATGTACATGCCTAAACGCCTGATACGCCTAATACGCGGACATATACGCGCGTGCGCGCGCGAGTTACGCGGGCAGGTTTTCAAGAAAGGAGAGATATGTTTTGAAGGAGAGCCAGATCGAAGCGCGGCTTGTGCGCATGGTAAGCGAGCGCCGGGGGCTGTGCTACAAATTCGTTTCGCCGGGGAACCCCGGCGTACCGGACCGGATCGTACTTGCGCCCGACGGGCGGATCTATTTCATAGAGCTGAAAACAGAGGAGGGCAGCCTGCAGCGCATTCAGGAATACCAGATCGGCGCGCTGCGCAAACGGCACGCAGACGTGCGCGTTTTGAAAGGGCTGGATGCAGTGAAGGCTTTTGTGGATGAGGTGCTGCCGGTATGAATTTTGTACCTCATCCTTATCAGGCCTATTGCGTCGGACAGATCATTGAGAAGCCGGCGCTGGCCCTTTGGCTGGATATGGGACTTGGCAAGAGCGTTATAACCCTTTCGGCTATCGCGCGTCTGCGGTATGACCTGCTGCAGGTAGGCAAGGTGCTTATCGTAGCGCCGAAGAAGGTGGCGGAAGCCACGTGGCAGCAGGAGGCCCGCAAGTGGTCCCACCTGGGGATGCTGCGCGTCTCCACCGTGCTGGGCAGCACGCAGAAGCGCATCCGGGCATTGGCCGAGTCGGCGGACATCTACATCATCAACCGGGACAATGTGGCGTGGCTGGTGGACTATTACCAGCACGCATGGCCCTTTGACATGGTGGTGCTGGACGAAAGCAGCAGCTTCAAGAACCAACAGAGCAAGCGGTGGAAGAAACTGAAGGCCGTGCGGCCGCATATCCGGCGCATCGTCGAACTGACGGGCACGCCCGCGCCGCAGGCACTGCTGGACTTGTGGCCGCAGGTCTTCCTGCTGGATGGCGGGCAGCGGCTGGGGCGCACGGTGGGCAGTTTCCGGGAGCAGTATTTTTTGCCGGACAAACGCAACGCCACGACGGTGTTTACCTACAAGCCCCGGGAGGGCACGGAGCAGGCCGTGCGTGCGCTGCTTTCGGATATCTGCATCAGCATGCAGGCCAAGGACTATTTGACGCTGCCCGATATGGTGGAGCACGATATCCCCGTTGTGCTGGACGCCCCGGCGGCGCGGGCCTACGCTAAGCTGGAGCGAGACATGCTGCTTGAAGTGAGCCCGGACGAAACGGTACTGGCCGGCACGGCCGCCGTGCTGACGAACAAGCTGCTGCAGCTTTGCAACGGAGCGGTCTATGACGACGCACATGGTGTACACGAGGTGCATTCGTGCAAAATCGAAGCCTTTTTGGAACTGGTGGAGCAGCTGAACGGACAGCATGCGCTGGTGTTCTATACCTTCCAGCATGACCGGGAACGCATCCTCACCGCGCTTGCCCGCAGCGGCCTGCGGGTGCGGGCGTTCTCCGGGCCGCAGGACGCCGACGCATGGAACGCCGGACAGGTGGACATATTGCTGGCGCATCCGGCAAGCTGTGCATACGGCCTGAACCTGCAGCAGGGCGGGCACCACATTGTGTGGTTCGGGCTGAACTGGAGCCTTGAGCTTGTACTGCAGGCCAATGCCCGCCTGCACAGGCAGGGCCAGCAGGAGCCGGTGATCGTCCACAGGCTTATCGTACAGGGCGGCGTGGACGAGGACGTTGTGGCCGCCCTGGGGGACAAGGACGAAGTGCAGCAAAGTTTGCTGCGGTCTCTCAAGGCAAGAATCGAAAAAGTGAAGGGGGCCTCTTATGTCTGATTTGATAGACCGCGAAGCGCTGCTGAAGCGATTGCATGATGTTGGAGGCTGCGGAGCGCCGCCGGAAAGCTGGGCCGATGGGTATGACAAGGCAATTGATCTGGCCTATGGGATGGCAGAGAACGCACCCACCATCGACCCGGTGCACGCGGCAGGCGTGTGCTACTGCCGGGAGTGCCGAAACTATAACAAACCTCGATTAGAATGGTGTTCTCATCATATGGACAGAGAAAATCCAGACGATTTTTGCAGCTACGGCCAGCTCAGGGAGGGTTCACAATGAAAATTTTAGTAGCCTGCGAAGAAAGCCAGGCAGTAACGATTGAGCTGCGGAGGCTAGGGCATGAGGCGTATAGTTGCGACATTATACCCTGTTCCGGAGGGCACCCGGAATGGCACATCATGCAAGATGTGATTCCGCTTATAAATGGACGGTGCAAATTTAAAACAATGGACGGGAAAGAACATGAAATCACATCAAAATGGGATTTATTGATTTGTCACCCGCCTTGTACTTATCTATCAAACGCAGGAGCAAGGCATCTTTGGAAAGGACATAAGCTGAACGAAGAACGTTATCAAAAAGGACTTGAAGCGAAAGCGTTTTTTGAAATCCTTTGGAAAGCTGATTGTGATCGAGTTGTCGTAGAAAATCCAGTTCCGAGTAGAATTTATGAATTGCCGCCCTATACGCAGACAGTCCAGCCACACGACTATTACGGAAAAGAACATCCTTACACGAAAAAAACTTGTTTATGGGAACGCGGGGTAAAACCTCTTGTACCTGTTGAGCCTGTTCAGCCTATTGCCACATGGTGTCCGTCTGGTTCGTATTCTCATAAACATCAAGACAAGCATAGGGGAATGTTTACCACGGATAGAGCAAAGAACAGAGCAAAGACATTCCCGGGTGTGGCAAAAGCCATGGCCGAACAATGGGCAGGAGACATACGGGAGGGTTCACAATGCGAGAAATAGCAGTACATGAGTTTAAAAAAGTGCCGCGGAATTGCTCCACATGCCTGTATGGCGGAGGCATTGGCTGCGGGAATGCGAATGTAGGAAAAGATTATCTGGCCTATTTATACGGATTAAGAGAATGCCCGCATTATTGGCTCGACCAGCATCGATTTGAACCTGTTGATGGTCGCAGATGGTAGGAGGATTGACATGGAGAGATTGACTTATGATTTTTGCGTCGGCGATAAACATTGCTGGCAGGTAAAAGGCGCAGACAATTTAGAGTGCAGAGAAGTGTGTCGGAATCAAAGTGAAAATGGTTGTACTGACTGCCCTATTGCAAAGGCGTTTGACCGCCTCGCTGCCTACGAGGACACCGGGCTGTCGCCGGAGGAAATCGAGCGCATTTTAGATTCATACGGGCGCGGCATGACCTTGCGAACAGAAAACGCTCAGCGGTTGGAAATCATCAAGGAAATTCCTATTAACCGCCTCCGCGAGCTGGCGCAGGCGGAGAAAACGGGACAGCTTGCGAAATTTCCGTTCATCGCGATGGTGGAACAATCGTTGCGTGATGGAACGATGAAACCCATGTCAGACCAAAAGCACAATGGCAGATATGCTGTGGTATACAAGTCCGAGCGCTGGACTTTTCCGCTCATTGACATCTGCGGGACACCGTATAATACGGAACAAGCTGTCGAGCGAATGCGTGAAATTTCCCGCGAAGCCGCAGAGGCCGCGCTGGAGGCACAGAGAGGTGAAAACAATGCTTGAAATAGTGCCTATATCCTTGGCCGAAGCTAATCAATACGTCTCTGAGCATCACCGCCACCACAAGCCGGTTGTTGGCCACAAATTTTCCGTTGGATGCACAGACGGGGAGAATATTGTCGGTGTAGCCATCGTAGGTCGCCCGGTTGCCCGTTACTTGGATGATGGATGGACACTTGAAGTAAATCGTCTTTGTACCGATGGAACCCGCAATGCCTGTTCCATGCTTTACGCGGCGGCGTGGAGGGCAGCGCGTGCTATGGGATACCGTAAACTAATTACCTACATACTCGATAACGAACCGGGCACAAGCCTGCGTGCGGCGGGCTGGAAATGTGTGGGACAAGCTGGCGGGCTGCGTTGGACAGGCAAAAGACGCCCGGAAGTGGATTTGTGCCCGGCGCAGATGAAACTGCGGTGGGAAATTGGAGAAGAGGCCGCGCTGAATGATTTGGAGGCAGAGCATGACAGATAAAGAGCTTGTGGAGCGCTTAAACGCATACTCCGCTCAATACCAAAATCATGGAGGCATTACAGCGGAAGCGGCAGACCGCATTGAACAATTGCGCGCCGAATTAACCAACGAAAGAATCGACAACACGAATCTCATAGGCGAACTTGCCACGGTGACCGCAGAGCGCGACCGATACAAGGCGGAGAGGGATGCGGCGGTCAATGATTTAAAATACGCTGTTAGTTTTTATACTGAATGCTTTTTTTGTAAGTACGAAACCGATGAGGGGAGCACACGGTGCGGCAAAAAAGACTGCTGGGAGTGGCGCGGATTGGAGGGAAACACGTGACACGGGAAGAACTACAATCGGCGATTCAGGATTTTTGGGATGAGGCATTCCACTATAGTAAACACAAAATCAGCGATACGTCAAAGGCAATTGCGTTGGAGTGCATGATGGATGCAGCAGAGCACAAGCGCACGTGTTCTTCGACCAACGCCGACCGCATCCGGGCTATGGACGATAATGAACTGGCGGAGTTTCTTTCGACTAAACTTAATGATGATTTTTATGGATGTCCAGATTTGATATTACAATGGCTCCAGCAGTCAGCAGAGGAGGAGTGATAATGGACTATGCCGATAGGTTAGACATGATGGACGACGACTGCGATATACAGGGATACCCGTTGAACGATGACAGGTGTGCGGGTTGTCCGCTTGATGGGCATTGCGAATTTGTGAAGTGTAAGGAGAAGGAGGGCATGCAGAATGTTTTGGATAAACAAGACAAGGGCTGAAAAAGCAGCAATGATTATTGCAGGATATTGCGATAAGCAACTAACTTGCGATAAGTGTAGGTTTGCAGATGAAAACGGTAATTGTACGTTGCAAGCAAAAATTCCATCGGATTGGGAAATGCCGAAGGAGGGCGTACAGCATGAGTGAATTTGAACGGCAGGTTTACGCAGATATGAAATCCACAGACCGTGTCTCGCTCTGGGTGGCTAAGTGCATGGAGCTTGCAGAATTTTCATGCATCTTAACGGATGAAGATATTGATGGAATTGCTATGGTATACAAAACGATGCGAAAGAAGGATGACCCATGCAAATCTTGATAAATCTGGCGGTCTTGGCCGTCGCACTGGCGGTTGTGGCCACGCTGGCCTGCCTTGCCGCGGGGAGGGATGGGCGATGATAAGCGAGGCCGATAAAAACGAAATGTGCCGAATGCGCAGGCTCGGCTTTACGCTGGACTATATCGCTAAGGCGACAGGATATTCGGCTTCCAGCGTCGCAAACGTGACCGCATGCGTGGAACGGCCATTGGCAAGCAGCGGGAAGGATAAGCAAATCGAAGCAATGATACATAAGCTTGTGCGGTATCGGCCACCGGGCGCTGGCGTACAGCGCGAAAAGCGTCCGTGCGAGCACTGTCAATGGCGAATGAACAAGGAGGACCCTGTTGTCTGCGGAATTTGTTATCGGGAGGTACTGAAATGACCTTCAAAGAATACAAAAAACTGTGGGCATTGCCTGCTGACATAAAAGCCCGGGAAAGCCGGATTGAAAAACTGCTCCGGCGGAAAGAAGCCATTGCGCAGGACGCGGTACATGGGAGCGCGGAAAATTTCCCCTACACAAAGCATACGGTCATTATCCGCGGGGTGGAAACCGATGCCGACGTTTTGGCCATGCAGGAAAGACTGAAAAAGCTCAATGACGAATACGACCGGCTGTACGGCAGGGCGCTGATTGAGATAGAGGATATCACAGATCCCGAGGTGCGTGTGGCAATCAGCCGCAGAAGCTTTGACGGCTGGAGCTGGGCGGAGGTTGCGCAGGAACTGGGAGCCATTAGAGATGCAGAAGCCGTTAGAAAGTCTGTATATGATTATTTCAAAAAGAATCAATCGTAAAACAAATCTCCGTTTTTTCCGCTTTTATAATGCTATAATTAAAATCGAGAAAGTGCATCGGGAAACCGGTGCGCTTTCTTTTTGTTCTGGTTCTCCCCTGCCCGCTTGCGCGGGCTTTAATCATATGTCCTGAGAGAGGAGGCGCGTGTTGGGCAATCCCAGGTATGCAAACGGCTCGTTGCGCCGTAAGTATCGTGCCAGATTTAAAGCGATGGAGGCCGAATGCGGCATATGCAAGGGCCGTTTCGGTCCAATTCACTATGACGAGCCTTCTGATTCCTCACACCCACTTTCTTTCGTCATTGACGAAATTAGACCAGTTTCAAAGTGGAAAGCATTCGGATACGCCTCTCCCAGAGCAGCAGCAGAGGACTGGACGAATCTGCAGCCTGCACACTATTTTTGTAATGCACAAAAGGGTAATAAGATAAACTTTTTTAAAGCAAATATGGGTACAAAAATCACAAAGGCGCCCACAGTCAAAGACGGCGAATGGTAGGGTGGGGGAATACCCCTCCCCATAGGGCCAAGCGCCCCCTTGCCGTCCAGCGCCGATTTACACACAGGGAATTTTTG
>PPYF01525876.1_pt1 | contig 14604 bp, 16 predicted proteins | sample 1559871 | NCBI WGS metagenome assembly PPYF01 (sample SAMN08240021, study PRJNA423297) | Human gut metagenome, whole genome shotgun sequencing project. | reverse complement strand
GAACTATGCTAAAAAAAATTGCACTTGTAATGTTGCTTGCACTCCCAATGGGTGTATTTGCACAGAACCTGAAATTCGGTCATATCAATGCACAGGAGATTATCTCTGTGATGCCTGAATTTACTAAGGCACAAAACGACATCCAAACATTGGAAAAACAACTCACTGCCGAACTTCAAAGAACTCAGGAAGAATTCAATAAAAAATATCAGGAATTCCAGCAAGCTATCGCTAAGGATTCGCTTCCGGCCAACATCGCAGAAAGAAGACAGAAAGAGTTGCAGGACATGATGCAGAGACAAGAACAATTCCAACAGGATGCACAGCAGCAAATGGCGAAAGCTCAGAATGACGCAATGGCTCCTATCTATCAGAAATTGGACAATGCTATCAAAGCTGTAGGTGCTGCTGAAGGTGTTGTTTATATCTTCGACCTTGCAAGAACTCCGATTCCTTACGTTAACGAGTCACAAAGCATTAACCTGACCAATAAGGTTAAAGCAAATCTGGGTATCAAATAAGAATTCTCGCCAAGAGAAAGAAATACTAAAAGCGAAAGCGAAAGAAGTTTAAACTTCTTTCGCTTTCGCTTTTTTTGGTGTACATTTGCGTATATAAATCCTGTTCGTCATGAATCAACATTTATCAAATATACCCGGCCCTATCGGAGTGTTCGACTCCGGTTACGGTGGCCTGACTATCTTAGACAAGATAAGAGAAGCATTGCCTGAATATGACTATATCTACTTGGGGGACAATGCCCGTGCTCCTTACGGGACACGCTCTTTTGAAGTCGTGTACGAGTTCACCCGGCAAGCTGTCAACAAACTATTCGACATGGGCTGTCATTTGGTCATATTGGCCTGCAACACAGCTTCCGCCAAGGCTCTGCGCAGCATTCAGATGAATGATTTACCCCAAATTGACCCGGCACGCCGTGTGCTCGGCGTGATTCGTCCCACCGTAGAATGTATCGGAGATATTAGTAAGAACCAGCATATCGGTGTACTGGCAACAGCAGGTACTATCAAATCCGAATCTTACCCTTTGGAAATACATAAACTATTCCCGGATATTCAGGTAAGTGGAGTGGCGTGTCCGATGTGGGTGTCATTAGTAGAAAACAATGAATCGCAAAACGATGGAGCCGATTACTTCATCCGCAAATATATAGACCAACTACTTTCAAAAGATCCGCAAATAGACACTGTCATTCTGGGATGCACCCACTTCCCTCTCCTTCTTCCTAAAATCCGGCAATATATCGCCAATGACATCAGCGTAATCTCACAAGGAGAATATGTAGCGGAAAGCCTGAAAGATTATTTGAGAAGACACCCGGAAATGGACGCAAAGTGCACAAAGAACGGGAATTGCCAGTTTTACACCACAGAGGCGGAAGAGAAATTCTCCGAATCAGCGTCTACATTTCTAAACCAGCAAATTAGTGTAAAACACATCACACTTGAATAAATTTTAAGCGAAGAATAACCTTTTGTCTCTCTTTTTTGTTATATTTGTAGAAAACAACCCCTAATACCATACAGTCATGAAAGAAGAAGATTATAGCAAGTCAATAGAAGTATTCTCCGGTTCTCCATGGGAAGCCGAAATCATCAAAGGGTTATTAGAGAGTAATAATATCCGTTGCGTCATCAAAGATGGGATTATGGGAACACTAGCTCCCTACATCGCTCCTGCCGTTTCTGTCCTTGTCATTGAGGAAGAATACGAGGCAGCCACCGAGCTTATCAGAAACCGGGACGAGAAAGATAGCGACTAATTCGTTCCAGGCCTTCCTTGATATTCTTTTCAGCCTGTTTTGGTTACATATCGACAAAAAGTCCTATATTTGTGCTTTCAAATCGTTAGTAAAGATGAAACAGGAATTTACACGAATCGCAGTAAAAGTAGGAAGCAATGTATTGGCACGCCGCGATGGAACGCTGGATGTAACCCGCATGTCGGCACTTGTCGACCAAATAGCGGAATTACATAAATCCGGTGTGGAAATTATTATGGTTTCTTCGGGAGCCGTCGCTTCCGGACGCAGCGAAATACACCCGCAAAAGAAACTTGACAGTGTAGACCAGCGTCAGCTATTTTCTGCCGTCGGACAGGCAAAATTAATCAATCGCTACTACGAACTATTTCGTGAACACGGCATCGCTGTCGGTCAGGTGCTGACAACGAAAGAGAATTTCGGTACCCGCCGCCATTATCTGAATCAAAAGAACTGCATGACGGTGATGCTCGAAAATAACGTCATTCCTATTGTCAATGAAAACGATACCATTTCTGTCAGTGAGCTGATGTTCACGGACAATGACGAGCTGTCCGGACTCATCGCTTCCATGATGGATACGCAAGCACTTATCATTTTAAGCAATATCGACGGCATTTATAATGGTTCTCCTGCCGATCCCAATTCTTCCGTCATCCAGGAAATCGGTCATGGCAAAGATTTATCCAACTATATCCAGGCATCCAAGTCCAGTTTCGGTCGGGGTGGCATGTTGACAAAAACAAATATCGCCCGTAAAGTAGCCGATGAAGGAATTACAGTCATCATCGCCAACGGGAAACGTGACAATATTCTGGTCGACTTACTGCAACGTCCCGAAAATACACTTTGCACACGTTTCATCCCTTCAAAAGAACCGGTATCCAGTGTCAAAAAATGGATCGCACATAGTGAGGGATTCGCAAAAGGAGAAATTCATATCAATGAATGCGCCACGGAAGTATTAAACTCCGAAAAAGCAGTCAGCATACTTCCGATTGGAATCACCCATATCGAAGGAGAATTTGAAAAAGACGACATCGTGCGCATCATGGATTTCCTAGGGAATCAAATAGGCGTAGGAAAAGTAAACTGTGATTCAAAGCAGGCACAAGAGGCCATTGGCAAACACCGAAAGAAGCCGGTGGTGCACTATGATTATTTGTATATCGAATAAAAAGAGTATCAACCGAACGATATAAAACAAACTGCCCATAGAAATACGAAACACTTTATTTGCAATAAATTATTAATAGCAGTATATTTGTTCCCTGAAACAAACAATATAACCTCATGCTATTAAAACATTGGCATTTTGCACTTATTATATTCATCTTCTTAACCACCTCCTGCGAGGGTGATAAGAATGAAACCACAGTAGACTCAACTCTGCTATTTCCTGTCGGCAAAGAGTTTAATGTAAGTCTGGACATCGCCCCTTTTCTTGAAGTGGACGAGCAGCCATTAGGACGTTCGGTTGCTTCCAGCCTACCCGGTGGATTATATGCAGTCAACGTATTTTGGAAAGGAAAAAGCCTGACTTCTTTTCAGCCTTATGCATCCGGCCTTTTCGACGATCCTTACAGAGTGGAAATAGGATTAATCGAAGGATATACCTACCGGTTTGATTGCAGTTTCTTAGATTATAAAGACGCCCCATACTGCAAAGTGGAAAATGACAATCCTCTTTATGGTCTTCCTTTCTCATGCTCTCCCTCAAAAGGAATGGACGGACGTATCACCAATGACTTATTGATTTCAATTAACCCTCTAAATATCAATCAGTCATTCTACCAACATATATACAAAGGTGAAATGCAAATGAAACAGGATAGTACAAGTACTCATCCCACCGTTAAGCGCTTTTTCGGCAGCCAGCAGATGGATTTCTTATCCCCGGATACCAACACTTCCGTTTCCATCTCATTAAAACGTGCCTATTACTCGGTACAATTCACCACAAACGAGTTAAATCCCGGTGATTCTATCAAAATCACAGCAACTGATATTTCACCGCTATATCTATTATACTCTCCCGACGGAACATCAAAATCGGAAGAACGAATCATTTCAATGTACGACATATCAGATTATTATACAGCAAGGCTAAAGGATGATGAGACAATCGGGTTCACCATCACCTACCGCCCGGCTGACGAAGAAGAATGGTATACCATATACGCTGACCAAGGTCTTAAGATGAAAAGAAACAAAAAGAACATAGTCAAAATAACCAAGATAGACAAATATATAAATAATGCCACCATCTCTTTCGGTGAGAACGCCGAAATGGAAGAAGCAGAACAGGAAATTGGGAAATAATCAATCACATCAAAGTTGAACAACTACTAAAAAACATTCATATGAAAATCAAACATCTTATAATTACAGGCTGCCTATTCACAGCTTTCACCTTGCAGTCATGTATTGAAGAGAAAAATCTGTATCAGGAGCCGCCCACTACTTATTCGGAACTTAACTTAAAACTAGACGGAGACTACCTTATTACCGAATTGCCGATGTCACGTTCCACAAAGTCGTCTGTAATTGATGAAAGTAAAACAATAGTAGGAATCGCCATATCCATGACACCTAAAGAGGGAGCAAATCCGACTTCAAAGCCATATGCCTATGGAATATTTCAATTAGACAAAGCCAAGAACCCTGAGAATTTAAAAATAAGGGTCATCGACGGATATACGTATCGCATATCCTGCTCCATGATAGCCAACGCAAAGGATTCCATACGAATGGAAGATGGCGGTTTTGCGGCTCCATTCGATTTAGAGCGCAACGGAAAAATCAAAGGAGAATGCTTGAATAAGTTCCTTACCGCCGAGCAAGTAGACGGAGTTAAATTCTTATATAATATCGAAAACCCTAAAATACAAACAAAGAGCGAAGGGCAAGACAAGTGTGGCCGCCCATTCATCGAACGTTATCATGGACTAATAGACAAGTTGAACGTTACAGACGGAATGGAAAATCCGATTATGCTCTATCGCCGTTTTTTCGGAGTCAAGTTCAAACAAACAGGTTTGGAAAGCGGACAGCTCAGAATACAACTGGACGATGCACCAAGTATTTATTTGGATGCGAGTGGAGATATTCACAAAACAGTTGAATCAGAGTTGAAAATGGTCAGCATGAAAAATCTGACAGCAAACATACCTACCGGCGTTAACCAACACTTGACCGAAAACATTAAAGTGACAGTCTATTGGAAAAAGAATCCGGAAGAGGATGAAAAACAAATAATCAACAGTACCATTACTTTTAAAAGGAACTATATACACAGCATTGCATTAACCAATATTGACCATATAGGAACACCAGGCAATATAGGAATCGAAATAGAAGAAGGAGAAATGGGAGAAGATCCCGGACAAGACCTTCCATGGCAAGGAGATAATTTCTAATAATAACCTTTCATACAAATAGTTTCAGCGAATCAAGCCAGTGCGGAAATGAGTTGAAATATAATTTCAGCTACTCTACTAGAGAATTAAAAAGTGGAATTTTGCTGTCACCTGTCACATCTTTACATTTAAGTCTTTGATTGTGAATAAGTAATGATGTGACAGCAACATGTGACAACACGGTGACAGCATTTCTGTTGTCACCTCTTCTTCCTCTTTTAAAAGCAAGTTTCAAGTTAGTTTCCTTGCCTGAAACTTTAGTTTCGCACCGAAGAAACTAGAGTTTCAAGCGAAGGAAACAATTGTTTCAAGTAATTGAAACTAGAGTTTCAAGCGTATGAAACTTTGGTTTCAAGCATGTGAAACTCTAGTTTCATCCCATGAAACCAACAGTTTAAAGGCATGAAACGAATATCCCCTACGGTTAAAAAACATAAAGCTATGCAGATTGCGACTTTCAAGAAAGAGAAAAGGAAGAGAAGAAAGAAAAAAGAAGAGAAATGGTGACACCACTTCTGCAGTCACCGTGCTGTCACATGCTGCTGTCACGTCCTTACTCACTCGCAATCAAAGGTTTAAACGCAAAGTTGTGACAGGTGACAGCAAATATTCACTTTGTAATCACATTGTAAGAGAAAGAAGGAAACATAAATATTCTCCAATTCTATTTTAAACTCTGATTTAAAAGAGAGCATTATAAATAGCTGCCCAACATTTATTTTGTTTTTCAACGAGTTTTATTCACATCATTCACTATATTTGCATAGTTTATCTTTCCATTTAATGCAAAAAAGGAGCAAATGACTACAGATTTAAACGAAACCTTTGCTGCCGTGCAGGCAGCAAGTCGGGAATTAGCCTTGCTGAATGATGATACCATCAATCAGATTTTAAATGCAGTGGCTGACGCAGCGGTTGCAGAAACGTCTTTCATTCTTACAGAGAATGAAAAAGATCTCGCACGAATGGACAAAAATGATCCGAAGTACGACCGGTTGAAATTGACGGAAGAGCGTTTGAAAGGTATTGCGGCGGATACACGTAATGTAGCTACACTCCCCTCTCCTTTGGGTAGGGTGCTGAAAGAGACTGTCCGCCCGAATGGGATGAAGTTGACAAAGATCAGCGTACCTTTCGGAGTAATAGGGATTATTTACGAAGCTCGCCCTAATGTCAGTTTCGACGTATTCTCTCTTTGCCTGAAGAGCGGGAATGCTTGCGTGCTGAAAGGGGGAAGTGACGCTGACTGTTCCAATCGGGCTATTATCCGTGTGATTCATGAAGTATTGAAAAGATTCAATGTCAATCCCCATATTGTAGAACTGCTTCCGGCAGACAGAGAAGCTACGGCAGCGCTACTAAATGCAGTAGGCTATGTTGATTTGATTATTCCCAGGGGAAGTAGCGGGCTTATCAATTTTGTACGCGAAAATGCAAGGATTCCCGCTATTGAAACGGGGGCTGGTATTTGCCATACTTACTTTGATGAGTTTGGAGACGTAAGCAAGGGAGCGGATATTATCCATAATGCCAAGACACGCAGGGTGAGTGTATGTAATGCGTTGGACTGTACTATCGTGCATGAGAAAAGGCTGGCTGAACTTCCCGGGCTTTGCGAGAAATTGAAAGACAGCCATGTGATTATTTATGCGGATCAGCAGGCTTATCAGGCATTAGAAGGGCACTATCCTGCCGAACTCTTGCAGCATGCGAAGGCAGAAAGTTTCGGAACGGAGTTCCTGGATTACAAAATGGCCGTCAAGACTGTGAAGAGCTTTGAAGATGCCTTGGGGCATATTCAGGAAAATAGTTCGAAGCATAGCGAATGTATCATCACGGAAAACAAGGAACGTGCGGCGCTGTTTACAAAGATAGTAGATGCCGCTTGTGTATATACTAATGTATCCACCGCGTTCACTGACGGAGCACAATTCGGCTTAGGAGCCGAAATAGGTATCAGCACGCAGAAACTGCATGCACGGGGCCCGATGGGACTGGAAGAAATCACTTCTTACAAGTGGATCATCGAAGGAGATGGACAGACAAGATGGTAGAATGAATTCATAAGACAATAACGAATTAATGATAGATAAAATGAAGAAATTTACTTGTGTACAGGACATCGGCGATTTAAAATCGGCCCTTGCAGAAGCATTTGAAATCAAGAACGATCGCTTCAAATATGTAGAACTGGGTAGGAATAAGACATTAATGATGATCTTCTTCAATTCCAGCCTGCGCACCCGTCTCAGCACACAGAAAGCTGCGCTTAATCTGGGGATGAACGTTATGGTGCTGGATATCAACCAAGGCGCCTGGAAATTGGAGACCGAACGGGGCGTTATCATGGATGGTGACAAGCCGGAACATTTATTAGAGGCTATTCCTGTAATGGGATGCTACTGTGATATAATCGGAGTACGTTCGTTCGCCCGTTTCGAGAATCGTGATTTTGACTATCAGGAAACGATTCTGAATCAATTCATCCAACACTCGGGACGTCCGGTATTCTCCATGGAGGCTGCAACCCGCCATCCATTACAGAGTTTTGCAGACTTGATTACAATTGAAGAGTATAAGAAAACTCCACGTCCGAAAGTGGTCATGACTTGGGCACCGCATCCCCGTCCATTGCCGCAGGCCGTTCCAAATTCTTTTGCGGAATGGATGAACGCTACCGATTATGATTTTGTCATTACCCACCCTGAAGGATACGAACTGGCTCCCGAATTTGTAGGAAATGCCAAGGTAGAGTATGACCAGATGAAGGCTTTTGAAGGAGCCGACTTTGTATATGCTAAAAACTGGGCTGCTTATGCAGGCGATAATTACGGACAGATATTGAGCAAAGATCGCGCATGGACAGTAAGCGACCGCCAGATGGCCGTCACCAACAATGCTTATTTCATGCACTGCCTGCCGGTTCGCAGAAATATGATTGTCACGGATGATGTCATTGAAAGTCCGCAATCAATCGTCATTCCGGAAGCTGCAAACCGTGAAATCTCGGCAACAGTCGTTCTGAAGAAATTGCTTGAAAGCATCTAGCATTACAAAAAACATATGCACATGAGAAAAAACAAACTAACAGCCATTTTGCTATGCCTGTCTCTTGCAGGCATAGCAAATGCCCAGGAGAAAAGCCCTCAGGTAATAAAATCAGAGCCGCAATTAGAAGACATCTACAATGTACTGGAAGCTATGGATACTCATATTTTCCGTTTCGACTTGAAAGAGTTCCTGAACAAAACATATTCAGTCAACGTCTATGTAGACGAATACGAAAAAGGAAAATCACCCAAGCAAGCACATAGCATCAGGCTTGGAAACAATATCCAGTCGTTGAATGTAGTACCGGAAGAACACCGGCAAGCTTTCCGGAAAATAAAAAATATTCCGGAAGGAAAAAACGAATGGGAAGAAATAAAAGAACTGGCAGTGTATCTTAGAAAGTCCAATGATTCAACTTCAGTCTGTACCATTAACGTACCTGGAGCCATGCGGGGCGGTGTGCCTTTAAAATTGCGGCCGGTAGAGAAATATCATTCCTACGTTTATTATCCGCGCCCATTCAAATTTCAGACTATAAAAGAGGGAGAAGAAGAACATTTCAAAATTCCCCTGATTTTATACGGTTCAGCCTGGATGGACGAGAAATATAACATCATCCGATTCTGCGGAGAGAAAGAAATTGACCCGGAAATGAAAGCGGAAATACTAAAAGATATACCACATTATTATATAATAGGGATAGAATTCAAATCTGACAAGAAAGAATGATTCAATCTTTTATTTATCAGGCACGGGTCAGGCAACTTTTTTTACATTTCCGGATTATATTCTATAAGTTGGCTAATCCGTGTCCGATATCCTATAATTACTACTGTCCAAATTAACGTTCCGTCTCTTTACCTGCTTCCTGCCAGGAATTAAATCCCTTATCGAGGTCAAAGACTTTATAGCCTTTCGCGCCCAGAATAGCAGCAGCCTTCTTGCTTCGTTTGCCACTACGGCAATATACAGCCACCGGTCTGTCTTTCTGCAATAACGAGTCTGCCATTGCGGCAAAAGAATCATCCATCACATTGATATTAATCGTTTTTGCGATATGCCCTTCCGAATATTCGGCCAAGGTGCGGACATCCAGGCGCTGTATATCCTCATTCTGAATAAGAGTATCGAAATCCTCTACATTCATTGACTGAAAGTCCCCTTTCTGCTGACAGGAGAAGAGGGAAGAAAGAAATAAAAATATTCCCACGATTAGTTGATTCATTTTAAACATATATACTCAATTCTTCAATTCAGTTCCGGGATATAGTCAAATCCGGGATTACAATATTTGTCTGACTCTTCGCCAGTCCCGTCCTCACCGTACTTGTAATATTTAAACTTAATCTTTATCGCCCGGTCAGGATTTTCCGCATCTACGTATTTCTCCAAAGGAACAGAGATATAAGCGCGTCGGTTGTAATACTCCGCATCACTGTTCGCATCATGATATAATAACATATTTACAATGCCTTTTGTTTCCAGTTCGGATATATCTTCCACTATGCCGAAAACATGTCCCTTGCCGGTGCTGACTTTCAGATTCAGAATCATATTCAGATAATTCCGTCCAAGCCAAATGCTGACCATCTCTACAGGATCAGTCTTTACGCCGTCTTTATAAACCGGATCATCTTCCGGCTTGGGCTCCGGCGTCACAAGTGACTGCAAAGAATAAATACGGACACCGCCCGTCAGCAGTTCATAATTACTCATTACACGTCTGGAAGTATTCGGAGAAATAGCAGACTTTGTACGGTCTTCCAATACAGGCAACGACTCCCCTTTATCGGGGATAAGCGTCTGTATGCTACCATCCTCACCGGACACTACTGTAACAAATTCCAGTTGCACCGAAGGATAATAATAGTCGTCATCTCCACAAGCAGTCATCAGGAATAGCAATCCCCACAACCAGACTATATGTAATTTACTTCTTCTCATTGGCAGGCAGCTAAATGATTTACTAACGGATTGGAATACATCAATAACAACTTCTCACGCAAAAACTCCTCATCCTTATTCGGAATCTTTATCTTACCCAATTGTTGCTCAATATAGTTTATAAACTGTTGTTTCTCTTCTTCGGTATAATTAGATGCAAACTTCGTCGTACCGTTCAGCAAATCGTAAGCCACATAATTACCCGGATAAATACGGTAGTTACGATGGATTCTACGGTCGAGACAAGAAGAAATACGGGCAAACAGTTCCGGTTTAGGCAATGAACGATCCAGACGTTGCAACTCATCATTCAGACAGGGAGCAACCTGGAAATGGACTCTGCCCTTATATCCGAACAGACCAGTCTGCATATTAATCAAATCGTCCTGCGTAGTCTTCTTATATCCTTCTACGTCCCTTTTCAATTGAAATTCCTGCGCTTTCAGAAAATCACAAGGGTCATATTCATATGAAATGGCAAGCGGAGCAATGTTCATTTCCATCAGACGCTCTACCAAATCACCTTCACCACCCATTGCCAGCATCTTCAGGACACTATCCTGTGTACGGTCATTGGAGTCTTTCGCACGCCCTTCACGCTGCGCAACCCAGATAGACTGTTTTTTCTGCGAAATGGTGTAATGCATATAACGTGACATCCGTGCCGAGGATTCAAGCATCTGCCGCATGGTCAATCCCCGCTGCACAATAAAGGATTTGTTGACACGAACCAGCTTCTTAATCCAGGGATAAATCAGCAGATTGTCCCCAATCGCAATTTCCACGGTATCCATTCCCTGGTCGATCAGCAAAATGGAAAGGAAACCCGAATCAAGGATAATATCCCTATGATTTGATATATAAGTATAGGCTTTGCTCTTGTCCGGTATAGCAGTGTGGTCAAGGGTCAATCCGGCCGTATGGTCGGCAGCGATCTTCCACAAAATGCCATAGCAGAATGCTTCCTGGAAATCCAGTTTTGTCTTACAAGCACGCATTTTCTGCGCCAGAAGTTCGAATGGGACGTTCGGTATAGCTCCTGTGGCGGCTTTCTGAAAAGCCGGATCGGCAATCAGTTCCTCAAATATTTGAGGAAGCTCCTCATCATTATAAGGGCGAATATCATTAAACTCTGTCAGATCCATAACGCGATTAAAATTTGTTTTCAATAATATCGGTCATCACATCCTTTATCTCCAGTCCGGCAGCACGCACTTGCTGGGGAATAAAGCTGGTAGCAGTCATTCCCGGAGTTGTATTCACTTCGAGAAGGTTAAGCTTTTCACCGGCAGTCACTATATAATCCACGCGGATAATGCCGGAGCAACCTAATATATCATAGATAGCCGAAGTCAGCATCTGCACACGTCCGGTCATTTCGTCCGAGATACGTGCAGGCGTGATTTCATCTACCTGACCATTGTATTTTGCATCGTAATCAAAAAACTCATTGTGCGTCACCACTTCCGTAGGCGGAAATACCACCGATTTCTCTTTGGTCTTATAGCAACCGCAAGTCAGCTCCGTTCCTTCCATAAATGCTTCTACAAGCACTTCTTCCGCTTCTCCGAAAGCCTTAACAATGGCAGGTTGGATTTGTTCTTTCGTTTTTACTTTCGTAACGCCGAAGCTCGAACCGCCCAGACTGGGCTTGATGAAGCAGGGCAAACCTATTTTTTCGATCACGTCTTCATCGGAAACCGATTGTCCACGGCGCAGCAGCAGTGATTCGGCAATGCGCACCCCAAAAGCTTTCAGATACTGGTTGCAGGCAAATTTATCGTAAGTAATGGCAGCAGCCAGTACCCCACAGCAGGAATACGGAATACGCATCATGTCGAAATAGCCTTGCAGGCGGCCATCCTCACCCGGTGTACCATGAATGGTGATATAGGCAAAATCGAACACAACCTTTTCCGTTCCGTTCGTAAAACTAAAATCATTTCTGTCCACCGGGATTCGTTTTCCGTCCGGCAATTGTACTTCCCAGCGACGGCCTTCCATCTCTACAATGTACAAATTATACTTTTCCTTATCTATAAAGGAATAAATGCCCTGTGCACTACGCAGGGAAACTACGATTTCAGAGGTATCCCCCCCTGCTACGATAGCAATGTTGCGTTTCATTCTAATTCTCTATTACTGATATAGCCTCTCCACTTCTCGATAAGCCGGGTCATGTCATCCGGAAGTTCGGAAGTAAAATGCATCTCTTCACCTGTGACGGGATGCACGAATCCCAACGTCATAGCATGCAAAGCCTGCCGGGGACAAGTGTCAAAGCAATTATTTACAAACTGTTTATATTTACTAAAATGAGTTCCTTTCAGTATCTCATGACCGCCATAGCGTTCATCATTGAACAATACATGACCGATATGTTTCATATGAACACGAATCTGATGTGTACGGCCTGTTTCCAGAATACATTCCACGAGAGTGACGTATCCCAACCGTTCCAATACGCGATAATGGGTTACGGCATGCTTACCCACCGCCGGGTCGGACATCACCGCCATTTGCATCCTGTCTCTCGGGTTGCGGGCGATATTGCCGATGATGGTTCCTTCATTCTGTTCTACAATTCCCCATACCAAGGCGCGATACTTGCGTTTGGTCGTCTTATTAAAGAATTGAAGTCCCAGATTTGTTTTAGCGTCCGGCGTCTTGGCAATCACCAACAAACCCGACGTGTCTTTGTCAATCCGGTGAACAAGTCCGACATGCGGGTCGTTCGCGTCATAATCGGGATTGTCCTTCATATGCCAGGCAAGCGCATTGACCAGAGTACCGTGATAATTTCCGTGTCCCGGATGTACCACCAGTCCAGCCGGCTTATTCACGACCATCAGGTACGGGTCTTCATAAACGATAGTAAGGGGAATATTTTCAGGAATAATTTCATTTTCGTAGCGCGGACGATCCATCATCACCGTGATGACATCCAACGGCTTCACTTTATAGCTGCTTTTCACCGGTTTGTCGTTAGCCATAACGAATCCGCCTTCGGCAGCTTTCTGTATACGGTTGCGCGAAGCATTGACAATACGTTCGAACAGATATTTGTCGACTCTGACCATCGCCTGCCCTTTATCTACAACCACGCGGAAGTGTTCGTAAAGCTGGGATTCGTCACCGACAGGTTCTATATCCTCCAAATCATTTTCCAGTTCGTCCGGAAGTTCTTCCTCTATCATGTGAGTCTTGTTTCTGTTATTTATCAATTAAAACCAACTATCGTCTTGAGCAGGTGATGTTTCCAATGCCACAGGCTTTTCCGTATCCGTGTCAGTATCTATGGAGTCTTCTTCGGTCATATCGCCTGCTCCGTTTCCTACCATCAGCGTCAGGGAAGCACCCACAGGAACTTTTTCTCCTGTCGTCAACTGCCGTCCCTGGTACTTCACACCATACACCCAGTCTCTCTCACCCTGTATCAACTGAATTTCAGCCAGTTTGAAACCGGCACTCTGCAACTTCGCTTCTGCCTGTCGAAGGGAACTATTATCCGCCACATCGGGAATGACGCGCAAAGGAATATCCAATGTATTGACTGTCAAGTAGACAGTACGACCTTCTTTTACTTTTTCTCCCACTCCAGGCTTTAAGTCAAGAATGATACCTGCGGCTTTATCCTTGACATATTTGGTGTCGGAAATCACACACACCAGCCCGTGATTGCGGAACATTTTTGTGGCTTCTTCCACCGTCATACCTTTCACATCAGGCACCATGACTGTCTCACCATGATGTGTATGTATATCGAGCCATTTCAACACACCGAATACCATCACTATCACCACAACAATCATGGCGATAATATTCAACCAGAAAAATTTATTTGTTTTAAAAGAAAAGAATTCTCTAATAGTCATACGCATTGCTGTTAATATGCGCCAAAGATACTACAAAATAGTTGAACTTTTAAAAAGTAGGCGATGAAAAATATCCTCAACTACGACGCAAGGACACTAATCATCGCCAGAATTGCTGCAACTATAATCCCCACTCCTATAGATTTCAACAACCTTATTATGATTATACGGGTTTTCAAGTCCCGGATATATTCTTCCATCGTGTATGTTTGCTTATGTTTTTTCTTTATTCGGCTACAAAGAAAAGCAAAAAATAATAAACAAGAACCAACAGCGGAGCATTTTAACATTCTATTTTTCAAAAAAAGAAAAACAAAAAAGGCAGAGATTAAATTCTCCGCCTTTTTTGTTTCCCTGATGACAAGTGATTATCACTTCTGTCCGTTGTACTCATCAGAAACAGTTAGTTTCTTTCTGCCTTTTGCACGGCGAGCTGCTAACACTCTACGACCGTTAGCCGATGCCATTCTCTCACGGAAACCGTGTTTGTTCTTTCTCTTTCTGTTAGAGGGTTGAAATGTTCTTTTCATTA
>PPYF01269978.1_pt1 | contig 14610 bp, 9 predicted proteins | sample 1559871 | NCBI WGS metagenome assembly PPYF01 (sample SAMN08240021, study PRJNA423297) | Human gut metagenome, whole genome shotgun sequencing project. | reverse complement strand
TCAAAGACATAGCAAGGTATGTTTTGAGTTACTCAAAACCTTTGGAGTTACTCTCCAAAGACCTTGCCCTGCCGGGTTGGTAGCCTCTCCGAAGTCGGGCTCCCCATGTTCCAATCTGACGATATGTTACATAAACTTATAATTTTTGGGAATTACGGTAGCAAAGACAGAACAAAACTCGACATCGAAGTTTGCTCCTACAGAAAAAGGATGGCAAGAAATACGATCCTACCATCCTTTACATGAAATTTTTATGAAATTGAACCTTATTACGCTTGTTACACTTGGATTTTTTTACACATTGTGAAAACGCTTTTCCAATTCATGCATTCGTTCCAAGAGTTCCTTGAATGTTGGCTTACCGCCAAATATCATGGACGAGCACATGCTCTTGTAGGCTTGTTCCCATGCTGCCTGTATCTCTGAGGGAGGAACAAGTACTATTCGTTTTCTTACATCGGGAGTATAGTCCATGCCTCTGACGCTTGTGAATACCTCTCGATGATGGCGAATGGATTCCCAAAGATCAACATCACCGATAGCTTTTAGCGCAAAGTCTTCATCCATCATTTTCTCAACTTGACAAATTCATTATGCTACGGCTAAGTGCAATAGGATGCCCATTACAAATTCTCTCAATGCAGCCCAAAGGTATTCTTGATATTTTTTTGACAAAAAACAAAAGATTCTACAAGAAGAAATAGAAATGAATATATCAAAGCGAATGTGCCACTATTGGTAGAAAGCATAAATGAAGTTTATTGAGCTTGCAATAATTATAACGAAAAACACTTGACCTTAGTTCTTTATCTTAAAATTAGGCGATATATAGAAGAACGATTAAAGCATTTCTATTAATGAATTGAAATTCACTGGGTCATTATGTCCTGGATCATGTTTTTTAAGGATGGACATCGTTACCTCTATAATGTTGTCTAAATAGGGGATACTCCATGTTCCCAAATTTTGCCTTGCATAGTAGTTCGAATAGTAGACAGAATTCCTTATCTCTCTGCTATATTTATTTTTATATTCTTCAGCTTTATTCCTTACCTTTCTATCAGGGTCATTTTGAGCAGATTCGAGTAATGCCTTTAGTTGATTTGAATACTTTTCGTAGTTGCTCAGCAAATTGGGCAATTGTTTGAATTTCTCTTTCACTGATGCAGTTTTTATCTTGTTAAAGTCATCAATGCATCCTTGGATTCGTTTGGCATCATATTTGAAATACAAACGACCATTTGCATATTTAGCAGAAGTTTCATCCGCTGTTTTTTGCATTTCAGACATTGACAGGAGCGTTGTGGACATAGTCAAGCTATCTGCTTTATGCTGTTGTTGCATAGATGCAATCAGCGCATTCTTTTCTCCAATAATAGCTACTTTCTCCTCTATATCCTTTTTATTATTTCTTATAACATCATCCAAATACTCTTTCTCTTTCTGTAAATTCTGGATAATAGAATTAAGAGAAGTGCAGCTATCTGCTAAAGTTTTCGTGCTATCGGACAATAATTTTATGTCATCACGAAATTTGTCATACTTTGCAGCAGAAATCTTTACTTCATCCTTGTCCTTCTTGTTCTTTTGAGCATTTGCAGAAACTGCAAGAAGGCAAAGCAAAAGCGTATAGATAATCCTAAATAACTTTTCCATTTTCCTTGTTTGTTTATTCATTCCATGTATAGTTTTCTGCAGATCTATCGTAATAGTCCTGAGAATTCTTAAGAGATTGTGCATGTGCGGAAGTGCTAACTCCAAAAACTTTCGTTTTCTCGAACTCTTGGATTAAATCGTACACCTTGCTAGACTCATTATCATAAGCACTCTTTGTTCCGAAAGAGTACAAATTCTGCAAATTATCAACACGCCTTTTAAGCTGATAATAACAAGACAATTCGAGTTTTTGCCCCACTGAGTTTAATGCATTTACCAACCTGACGCAATTCTTTAGATATTCTTTCGTTGCCAAAGACTCTGCATTTTTGCGTTTAGAATATGCATCATTGTAGTTATTGAAAGATGTTTGCTTAGCAACATTCCAGGCATTACCATATTCACTGATAATGCTTTCTATCTTTGTAAGTACAGCAAGACTAGTAGATTCTAAAGCCTTTTTCGAACCTTGAGCAATCGTGACATTACGCAGCTTGTATATAATCTTTGTCATAACGACATGGTCACTATGACTCCATATGGATTGTCCAAATTTAGACATCGACCATTTTACGAATGCTGCGGAGAATTTTTCTGCAGAACTAGATATTGCATTGTCACATGACTTCTGGTCTATCAAAGAATCCTCTCTGTACAATGTAGCGCGGTCAGCTATAACATCAAACAATTTCTCTGCCTCTTTTAATTCCAATGTGTCTGGATTATAAGAATTAGAAAACTTTTGGATGTCGGCCGTATGCACATCTTCCGTTTTTATATTCTCAGGTGGACTTACTACTGTTTGGATAAAAAATAAGACACCACCTACTGCCACTGCTATTGCAATGGCAAGTATCAGCGATTTTATAAGAGATCTGTTCATTAGTTCAAATTATCTTGATTATTATTCCCTTTAGAACTTCCCTTGCTACCAGAGTTACTCTTGTTGGTAGTTTCCTTGTCATTGGAATTTCCTTTGTTATTAGAATTTCCTTTGCTACCGGAATAACTCTTGTTGGTAGAGTTCCCTTTGCCGTTTGAATTTCCTTTGTTGTTGGATGGTCTATTATTTTTACTAGTAGTTTCAGAAACTACGGATGATGAATGATTTGAATCATAGTCTTCAACACCGTTAGAAGAATCGGATGGTATGTCGTTTTCTTTTGCGTCTGGCTTAGACGCAAAATCTGTGTTTAGATATTTCTCTACATCTATACTTCCATCAGTTGACCATACTCCCTTTTTATTATTATTCTCTTCAACAATCTTATACAGACGTTCCCATTCGTTGATATTTTTCAGGTCAGAATGATCATCTATGAACTTCTTAAGTTCTTTGAATTGAAAATCCCGAATCATTGCGTACACTCCTTTTAAGTCGGGGAATTTCTCCATTTCTGACTCAATCCATTTTGTATTATTCTGTCGCAAATACTCTACCGCTGACTCCCAATCAGATGTAGAATCATCATACTCATCACTTGCGATTTCTGACTCCTGTGGTTTGTCAGATGGGGATATATACTGATATCCATAATAACAGCATGCAATGATTACAACAAATATCCCTGTGTATACTAGATACTTTAACCACGGGGTACCTTTTCCGTGGTGTTCTTTTGAGGAATTCCCTTTTCTTTCTTGACTTATATAATCTTCTCGTCTTACAGACATTGCATCTCTTCCGATAGGAGGCATCGCTGCTTGTTTATGAGCACCTTTAAGTCTATTTGTTCTTGTTTCAGACGGAGTCCCTTCGAATTGGAATCCGGGAATCTCTGAGCCTTTAAGCTTATATTGTGTTTTGATTACAAACTCGATGGTTCGAACGTCAGGAATCTTCGTTTCAATGCAGCATTTATATTCATGGTTCTCAGGTTGGAGTTCTATAACGAATTCTCCTTTCTCATTTGGTTGGGTAAGATCTAATGTGCCATTGAATGGCTCATAAGTTTGTAAATCAACACGACAAGATACGCAGTTCAAGTCATCTTCTCTGAAGTAAAAGACAGTTGGGTTCTTACTATCATCCACCCAATGTTTCCCAATAAATATGGGTCGTACTTTCAGAGTTTTCCCTGTAACTTTGTCAACAACTCGAAACAACTCAAGACGAAAGGAACGACGGCAATCTTCCTTTTGTACAGTCCACTTTCTTTGTCTATCAAGAATACTGACTTGTACTTGCTATACTCTGATTGATAGAGGTAATCTTCCAATATCGAACTCTGTGTGTACACAAGTTCTGTTCCTTTACCATAGTAGCGTACAGCATAGGTGTCCCCAGAGCTGACAGAATAGCTTGGGTTGTTGGTTGTTTGGTAAGGCTTTTCGAACAGATTGTCTAGTTCTGCCTTTTTGTCCTCAACATCGAAAGACAAGATTTCTTCAACCTTTTGTATTATTGAAGACAACTCTCCCTTGGGAAGAAGAATGTCTTTATGGATGAAAATCCATGCACTCTGATAATCATTTCTGCCTGCAATAGGTTGCATAATGCAATAGAAACATCCATTACTTTCGAATTGGATGAAATGAATTGGAACTGAGGCAGAATTGTTTGTCACCTTCTTCAATTCAGCCCCAGTATCACGCACTACCGAAGACCATTCATCATCATTAAAACGATAAATGGCTCTAAAACCGCTTGTGCGGTTATTAGCTTTTGTCGTATTAATAACAATACCTAACTTATTCTTTTCCATATTATTTACCAAACATTCTTGTTAATTTACCTAATCGGCCGGCTCTCTCTGCATAGGAGCGTTCCTTTATTTCTTCTATTATACGATGTGTCCACTCCTTGTCAAACATACACAGATTTTGGAAACAGACTTTTCCGATAGAGAACGGAAATCTTGATACCCGGCCACCATTTATCTCTTTCTTTTCGCATATATCAACAAGGCCTCCATAAAGACCTTTATAGTATGTTTCGATGTAATTCGCAAGATGTGTACCTAACTCTGACTCATCAACATTAGCTTTATCAACTTTAGTAACAATCATATAGACACCATCTGTAAATTCATCAAATATGTCCATTTCATTTATGTAGCTAATGGCTGCCTGAAGATAAGAGTCTTGACTCATGCTTCTAATCTTTTTGTCTTGTGCACCATATTCAACAACAAAGAAATGAATCTTACGATTGTTGGTTCTGTTTTTAACAAGGATGTTGTCAAGAGTATTTATAGCATCCGCCTGTTCTTGTCTCTCAAATGGCAAACCTGAGGCTTTGAGATGCATACATGTAAACAATTCACCAGACAAATCAATAAATGCTAACTTATGCTCACGACCATCTTCACCGACAAGAGTAAAACGCATCTCGTAGGTATCTTGTACGTCTGTACGGGGAGGTAAAACAGAAACGGCTTCTGGGTCGAACAAATCTGCTAATTGCATCATATATGCCGCACCTTGACAATTTCCATCAGGATGCATTGCCTTAACATTGGTTCCATTCTTCGCCGCACTCATAATAGCACCCAAGGCACATGTCTTCCCTGATGATGGAATGCCCCAGAAATACACCTCGGTATAATCTTTTTTAATTTCCTCCAAAGGTTGCGCAGGTGGCAGGTCTGGAACATCACTTGACTTAAAATCTATCAATTTGTCAACAAAAACTGAGTCTATGCCGCTGATATTTTCCAAATCATCATACTCGATAATTCCTTCATTACACAGAGTCTGAACGATTTCTGCCTCCATAATATTATTGTCATCACCAATAACAGTTGCAATATCATGAGATGAAATTCTGTTGGAGTTAAGGTATGTTTTCAGCAACTCTGGTATCTTGAGGTCAGGACGGTTGCTATTATAGCCTTCTCTAATCGCCGAGATGACCAAACGTGTTCCGTTACCGCGCCTCTTTTCTCTTTGCAATTCGTTGATTTTTGCGCGTGCTTCTGTAACATGCGGACTCCTTGGATCCTCACGGATAAAAGTGCGCAATGCTTCTATGTCCGATTTGTCTAGAGAATCCCATTCATTTTCGATTTGGATTTTGTTGTCTTCTCTTATTAAATCGGAAATTCTGCCCCTAGCGGCATCAGTGAACTTACCAGAAGGATACTTTGAAAGATATTCTTGAAATGCCGATTTTGTACCAGCAGCAAGTGCCCTTTCCCAATCCTTGTCTTCTACTTGAGCAATTTGTGAAATTTGCTCCTCAATAGCTTTGCGTAATGACGGCGTAAGATCGCCTGTATCACGCATATCGTCCCAAGTAATCACGCCCTTGTCTACATACTCCGCAAGTTGACGTGGACTATACTCGGAAAGATTGTCTAATATGTTGTCTTTTGTATTCATAATCAAAATGAGTCGTATTTACTTCTATTAGTCCCTTGCTTTTTGTTTGCTTTATCTATAGAAACTGATTTGTGATAATTTCCCTTTCCAAAGAATGTCTCAATATTTCTTGAATGGCGTTCTTGTACGAAGTATGGGCACAAAAGCAGCAAGTAGCAAATAAGCAATGTCGTTATCGCTAATGCGTTTGGAGCCTTTGCTTCTTGATATAAGCTTTTCAAACTTGTTAGTCCGTTCAGTGCTTTCTCTTTATGTATGTTTGCTGTGGAAAATGGATCGACATCCGTTTCAGAAGAAATACACTTTTGAGAAATTGTGTTTAAGGATTCTGTCCATTGTTCTATTGCTCCCTCAATGGTGGAGATGTTTCCGAAAAGAAAAACATTCCATACAGAAGGAGAATCACTAACCTTATTAATCCAAATTTTTGCCTCATCAATGGATTTTCTTGTCGAACTTTTCAAGTACAGTGACAACTCAGTAATCCTATTATTTATGAGTTGGTCATCGTTAATAATAATAAATGGAGAACATGCTACTAATATGCGTTCCCAAATAATACTCCTGTGAAACTTCTTATCCACACCCTTTAGAACTTGCGCCCCTAATACAGTAAGAACAATTAAAAGGACACAACATCCCATGGTAAATAAACCTGCGCAATAATTACCAACGGTGTAGTATGTCGCTCCCATGAAAACGACATACGCAATAAAAATCAGTGCGAGGAACGCCACAATGTGTCCCCACGAAAATCTAAGTTTTCTATTCATATCTATCTTTTTTGCGGAAGTAAACGTTCTAGTTCTTCTATCTTTTGTTTATACTCTGCTATCTTTCTGCGAATAGCATCATAGTCAGTTTCATTTCCTTGGGATGTAGGCGTATCAGTGTTTGCACTCGGAGGTGTGTCTACTATAGGTTGTTGCCTATTCGCCGCCGACTCATCTCCTTCACCTTCTGGTACAGGTTTTATTTTCCGTTCTGTCGGTTCACTGAAGTCACCATTTTTAACAGCCATCAAAGCCTTGTCAACCAAAACCATAGGGGGAATATATCCGTAAACATCAGCACCAGTTTTATAAAGTACATTCCGTGCTTGCGCTACAGTTATGTCCTTTTTAAGCGATTTCATCAAAGCTATAGTTCCAGTAACTATTGGCGCAGCCATGCTTGTTCCATCACATGATTGAAAGGTGTTAGAAGGAAATGAGCTATAGATACCTTTGCCTGGAGCTGAAATATCGGAACAAGGACCATAATTCGTGAACACTGTTGGATATAGCCTCTTATCAACTGCTGTTACAACTATAGAAGAAGCGTTGCGATTCTCTGGTGGAATACTTGTAAGAATGTCGTCATTTCCTGCAGCAAATACAAGAATTGTATTTTTCTTGGCTGCAAGCTTACAAACACGAGCCCATAAGAAAGCTACATTTTGGAATTGCGTCTTGGCTATTTCTGCTTGTTGTTCAACAGGCAGCACATTCAAACCTTTGAAAGAAGGACCGATGGATATGTTTACAACATCTGCATCATGGTGAAGTGCATACATTACTCCTGCAATGAGAGCCGACAAAGGACACTGCTTATTGTCAAATACCTGTATAGGCATTATCTGGCAGTTGGGAGCAACACCTGAAGCCCCCTTTGAAAAGTAATCTGCCGAACCTACTGCTAATCCTGCAGTATGTGTACCATGTCCTTCTCCAAGACTTAGAGCATTATTTTGGGTAAAGACATTGTATGCGTCAACAATTCTTCCCTTAAACATAGGGTGACTTGCTTGAATGCCATCATCTACAATGGCAACTTTTACATCTGAGCTACCTTTTGTATATGTCCATCCTTGCTTAAGATGTATCGCATTCAAATGCCAACCTACATTTTCTGTCGAATTACTGATTTGACCATGCAGTTCATACACTTCCTCGTCAAAAACAATGAACTTATGATTAGGAATTTTACTGTTTATGGTCTTGCGAATTTGGTCACGTTCGTTTTCTGGAATCTGTATGACAAGCAATTTTACTTCCTTGTCGTATCCAATAATGCTATACTTATCATCTGGATACGCTTGTTTGAAGTCACGTGCCAATGCATCTACATTGTCGTTCTCATTTTCCATATACAAAAACAGGCGATTGGCAATGATATTGGGTACACCAGGTTGCTTGACAATAGGCGGTTCTTCACCACCTTCGCCCATGACTGGAGCAACAACCGTATTGTCATCAGGCAACTTGCCGTCACTTCCGGTAATCGGTCTTACCGCTCCATTATCATCAACACGAGAACCATCCGCTCTCGTGATGGTATCAATAGGAACAACGCCGTTTACAGGCGAATGGTGGCCACAGCCTTTTAGGAGCCATGATAGCAACCAAATCAACAATATTATAAGAAGCAGCCATAACAACCATTTTAAGCAACCTTTGCCAGTCCACAATCCTGCAAACCACAGCCACCATCTTTTGTACCAAGGCAAAGTTTTCTCGTATTGGGCGAAAAACACTTTATCCTCATCTACGAGAATATTGTTTGGAGATATGTTCCATCCTGTAAACTTGTACCCTTTGTTAGGTGTAACTATAGGTATTTCTCCACTTGACAAAGTAGTGTTGGCAGCTTTTCTAAATGAAGACGAACCTTCAATAGAACCATGTTCACCTGCTTCAAAACGGCAATTGTAGAAAACATCTTCTGGTTCTGTCGTAGGTTCTTCTGTTGGAGAATCTAAAGGGATTGAAGGTTCTGGAGATATTGGAGGAATAGCAGGCGTTTCTGAAACGACCTCGTCATATTGGGCAGTAAAAGTCATGTTGGAGTTTACTCTCTGACCAATAGGCGAAGGTATCCACCCTGTAAAATTCCAGCCCTCACAAACATCCACTGTAGGTATATCCAATTTTGAAAGTATCGATCCTTCGGCACGACTGATGGTTTTGTCAAGTTTTGAAATTGTTCCATGTTCGCCAGCATCGAATGTAATCTTATATTTCTTGGTGTATTCAAAGTCGTGAATCACGGAGCCAACAACCTTGTGCTGACGCACATCAGGAGTCATACCCCATGCTACAAGATACACCTTGTCATCTGTACAATATACCCTATCTTCACTGACATATTTAATTGCACCTGCCATAATCTGCAAATCCTCTCCACTTAAATCCATAATAGAGGACTTGTATATTTTTATGGTGTCATCAAGTATTCCCTTATATCTGTCATACTCTGCTCCTGACAGTTCACTCAAACGGGTGGGATGATTCTGCCATTTCTCTATATGCCAACAAATCTGATCTTCATCATCCATATATTCAGGAGTCGCAAGGAAATGTTGCAGATTTATAGGTATAACCCTTTTGACAACACTAAAAACACTGTCGTATCTCTTGTACATGGGGTCGTGACCGATACCTTGATAGTCGGTAAAATCAGACACCTCTGTATAGCAGAGTTTTTGTTTTCCAAAGAATGAATGTCCTGCCATTTATTTATCCTTTATATAAAATTTCACAAGCATCAATGATTGTTTTAATTTTAGCATTGGCTATTGGGTCAATATGAGAAATGTCACTTGCATATAGCAGACCAATTGTTACCAAATTCTCCCATCGTTGGAAGTTGTCCCAAAGTGGAAGTTTCATTAATGTTGATTTGTCAACAGTATCTATATCGGAGGCGGCATCAAATGCGCTCAAAGTTTGTAATAATGGTTGCGGTTTTCTAACTACATTCCATGCTGAAGAACTCAAATCAACTTTAATGTGACACTTATCTGCTTTCGCACGAATATTGTCAACGTCCTCATCGTTAATATATTTGCGCCCTACAGAACTTACAAAGTTGTTGAGTGTCAATGAAGCATAATCAGCTATAGCGTTTGGTTGCTCATTAAGACTGAACACTTTACAATAGCGGTCTATTCGTTCAGAAAGGATACGTTTCATCCCCAGCTTTTTCAGTAATGCTGATAACATAAAGACTACTTCATCTGAATGTGGAAGCATAGGCTCAAGAACCTTAACCTTGTTGTTGATATAGGCATTCCAATAATCAACAATGTGTTTGGTGACAACATCCGCCACAGTTGTCAAAGTTTCCGTTTCACTCGAAACCACCTCTGCAATGGTACAGCCACGTTCTTTTAACGCTTCTTCTAATCTCGCTTTTTCGCAGCCAAAGAAATCGCATAATTTTTGAATGTTCGTTTTCTTGTTGTCCGATGGATTAATGTCCGCTTGTTTGCGTATAAAGTTTATTATAGAAAAATCTTTGGGAGTATCGGTATGGCAGATGATAATATTATATGCAATGTCTCGCAAATCACCAACTGGCACCATGAGGTTGTCTATGATATGACCGAATATCTCTGGTCTCTCGCCAACACTTAAAATAAGGGACATTCTTATATCACTGGCTATCTGTTTTACCTTTTGATTCTTTGCCTCCTTATCTTCTGGCTCAAAATAAACAGAAAGTGCATTATACATCTCTGACTTTATTTTAGCTAATTGTGCAAGGTATTTCTTTTTTCTTGCATCTTCGAGTACACTTGCGATAGCGTCAAGATTACGAATGATGGCCTTTGAACCATCATTGTTGATGGTAGCAACATCATTCCAAGTCTGTTCGGGATTAGCAAAATGACGTTGCACAAAGGCATTCTTAAGAAAGCTTTGTTTCAGATTTTCGAAATAGTCAGGATAATCAGCATACGTGTGAACACTTTTCTCTTCTGACTTGACTGCACCATCACTATAGCCATCAAAAACACCATTCTTTCCAGACCAGTAGAAATCACGTAATGGATAAATGTTTTGGAAAGCAGCGGTTCGGAACAGTCCGCCTGTTTTCACCCAATTATCAAGCCACTTGTTAGGCTTAATAAATTCCGGAAATACGGTATCGAACCTGTTCCAATGTGTATCAAGTTTGTCTATGTTTGAGGAATTGTCTGTCTTTGTTCTCTCTAAATCGATATTGAATTTTGTTGCAACAAAGAACAATGGTGCAATACCATTTGTGTCATTGAGCATATTGGCTCGTTCCTCTGGTGTAGAACCAATATTGTCTTCAATCCAACTATTTATTGTTTCTCCAATGGTAGCTTCCGCCTTTTGGTCGTTATGATGACAGAATAACACACTACTGATTCTCAATGAGCGAGAGTACTTGTTGAATAAGTAGGCTACTTTTCCTCTTCTAAGAATCTTGGGAAGAACTGTATGAATGTCCTGCTCCTTGTATTTCTCACGAGAACGAGCACCTGGGAAATCGAGAAGATCAAGTTTATGTAAGAATTTCCTATCATCTGCAACCGAAGGCGGCAGTTCAAAGGTAAGTTCTGCAATCAGTGCCGAAAGATTTCCTTTATGAAAATCATGAGCAAGGATATTCCCATTTGAATCATATACATCTGTATAAATTTCATCATATCCAGTATCTATCTGTACACCGCAAACAGTGTCAAGCCATTCTATCTTCAACAATGTTCCTTTTTCACGGAGCACTGCAGCAAATGGTATATAAATATCTGTTTGAAAGTTAAGCTTCTTATATTCATTAATGAGGACACTGAACAAGTGACTCAATTCACTATTCCTGTTCCAAAGAAGACTGAATATATTAACCCATTTGTCATAGGAAACATATTGAATTACAGGAGCAACTATCTTACAAAAGTTTGATTGATTTACACCAGCCGCAGCATTCCCTATTACATCGTGGATGTAATCTGTAATATCCTTGACATCGTCTTCGTCAATTTCATTTTGTGCAACAATCTTTGATGCCCAAAGACCATTCATATCTTCAAGAGCCTTGTTTATATCATCATAACGCAATACGCTATCTTGATTGATTTTAATGTCATTATAATACGAATCAGCCAAGAGAAGGATTATGTCCACAACAGACAAGTTGCGTACCTTTACAAAGTCACTCATTGTAGAACAACCTTGGCTAAGAGTAAAACGAGTGATAACACCAGTTGATTCTATCTTGGCATTGTTTCCACCACTTGGATTTATATCATCTATGAAACTATATGATTTTCCTGCATTAGTGATGACAAAAGGCGAGTTTGGAGAAGACAACAAACTACTCATCAAATAAGATTTACCTACCTGACTTTCGCCATAAGCCGCTGCAGAACAATTCTCTTCCAAGGCTGCATATATGCGCTTGAGTTTGCGGCGATATTCCTTAAAAACATCGTATGGAAAAGACTCCTTTCCAAACTCTTTGGCCCATGCAATAGAGCCGTCAACCAAATCTATATGTTGCTTTATATCTTGTAGCATAATTTCATTTTTAGAGATTAGAAATCAAACGCACCTGAGTCAAGCCAATATTGTTCGTCAACACCAAGGCTTTGGATGTGTATTTCAAGATTACCATCCATTATATCATTACCATTTTTATCCGTTATTGCTGAAATGGAAAGATTTTCCTTGTCATCCATGTCACGCTCAATTGTTATCTTAAATGGCATTCGTTTTTTCAAAACATCAATGGCTTCATTTACAAGTCCTATTACTTTTGCGTCAGTCGGACAGTCTTCGTCATTTATAATGGCCTTTTTCCGAATTTTGTCTGCCATCTTATGACGGTTAAAGTCTATTGAATACAAGGCACGACTTGGATATGAGTCCATCCCTATTTGACGAACATGGAGTGATTGGGGAATACTACTAATAGTCAAGTCACCTCGGTACTTGTCTGGTGTTATGAAGTATTCAATTGGTTGTCCTTCACGAGAAGCTTCAATATAATTCACAGTTGACTTCAAATTCTTTTTCAGCAAATCTAAATTGATGATAAACTTATTCAGATTTGAAAGTTCCGAGGCATAATGTCCTATTACACCACCCATAGCCACAATAGTCTTTGCATTCTTTATATAGCCAGTATTCTCTCCAAACGGATACCAATCCCCTACGTAATAATCGTTGAGAACAATGAGTCTATTTGGTGAAACTGAGTAATATTTAAGGAATATATCCCTTATCACAGGAAGTGAAGCAGGACGTCCTGAGAGTAATACGACATCGCAAGCATAGGAATACATGATGGTTGCAACCTTCTTAAGCAAAGGCTCAAATTCTTTACGAACAACTTCTGAAACCATCTCTTTGTTAAATTTCCAAGAAAGTGATGTGATGTCAATGTTCAATCTTTGTTTGAATTCCTCTATGATTGCCTCATTAGGTGGACACTCGGAAAACACATCTGAATATTTGACAATACAATCCTTGCAGCCTTGTTTCAACAACTCCAAGAAATGGCACATTAATGGTACAGAATATTGAATATTAAAGTCCTTTCTTAATATTCTATCAGCTATAGTTTGTCCATTATAATCCTCTCCAAAGAAATTCTTTATCTTTTGGCGATATTGTTGGGTTGTTAAGTCTTTTAATTCTGTCCTAAATGCACTGTTCTCATCAAGGAGCATAATATTCTTGATAAGGGCATAAAGCATATCATCTCCTGCGAAATAATAGCTATCGTAGAATTTCGGATCTGGCGTAATGGTCGTAACATCACCTTTTATATAAGTATATTTACTAATCATCAAGTCTGATGTTCCTGCACCAATGTCAATAGATCCAACAGTTATTGAAGGCTGGCTGTCACCATCTTCTATTTTTCCATAGAGATTGAAGAACTCACTGCAACATCCTTTGTATTTTTGTCCAACCTCTCCATACATATATACCAATTGGGAGCATGTCGCTTCGTCATAGTACCACAGTCCATCGTCATCTTTCATAGAGCGAACAGCAGGGACTACGTCTACCAGTTTCCCAGGATGTGGATTTTCTACAGGGCAATTATAATCGAAATTTTCCAATAAGATTACTGCATCTTTAGCACAATGTACAAGAGCCTCTCGCTCCACCCTTGACATTGCGGTAGGACAAGTTACAATAATTCTTCGTATTCTTCTTGGTATGGACGGCTTTCCAAACCCACTACGATTAGACCTGTATTCCTCGCTATTAATTTGTATACGAGCTTGCACTAACATTTCCAAGAAAGAGAATGTCATTAAAGACCGTCTGGAATAGTGGTACGAGCTGCCACTTTCTCCGGACAGATCTATACTTCCGTCACTTTTCAACTGATTTGTTATTCCACGAAGATTCAAAATGTGGTCGTCCTTTTCACCTTTGAGAACAAGAAATTTCCATTCTTCTTTATTTGGTCTCCAATCCCACAAATATCTCTTTGGACTTGAATAGGTTGACAAAGATTCCATATCATCTGCAGTGTTTGTGGCCAAATGGATAAGTGTGTTGGCTTCTTGTCCTAAACGAACCAAGCTCGGATGAACAAATTGTTTGCTGTCTTTAATGCCAAAACTTCCAAAGTCAACTTTACGAAAAGCCAAACGCATATCGAAAGGTTCGTTATGTTTGTTGATTACAAGTGAATTGTTCACTTCTTTAACAAGATTTGTATAGTCAATAAGTTCAAGCTGCCTTACTTGATTAAAATTGGTATTATCTTCTATTAAAAGTGCTGTTGTACGTGAGTTTCCTATATCAACAACCATATCAACATCCTTTATTTCGACATCGGTATCCTTGTAAAGTTTAACCTTGGGGAATAGATCCTTTT
>PPYF01671286.1_pt1 | contig 14621 bp, 15 predicted proteins | sample 1559871 | NCBI WGS metagenome assembly PPYF01 (sample SAMN08240021, study PRJNA423297) | Human gut metagenome, whole genome shotgun sequencing project. | reverse complement strand
CCGCAGACTCCAGCTCATCTTGGAACATGCGGGCTGCAAGCACGTTCGCTTCCATGATATCCGTCATACGTTCGCGACCTTGGCGTTGGAAAACGGCATGGATGTGAAAACGCTCTCCGCCATGCTGGGTCATGTGTCGGCGGCGACAGCGCTGGATATATACACCCACATTACCGACGACATGCAACGCGCGGCCGCCGCGAACATCGACCGCGGTATTGGCAAAGCAGCGCCGCAGGAGGACGCTTCGGCAGCTGGACAAGAGACTGCCCAACCCGCGGCGGGGAAGCCGAGTATGACCGATTTCAAGCCCTACATGGGGCTCAGGCGCAAGCCCGGTACCGGCTGCGTCTCCGAGCTCAACGCCCATCTGTTTGAAGGGCGCTACGCCCCCAAGTGGCCTGACGGCAAAAAGCACTCCCGCAATGTCTACGCTCACACCCGCGAGGAGTGCGAGGAAAAGCTCAAGGTGCTCATCGCGGAGATGAAAGCCGAGATCGCAGAGGCGAAGCGGATGATGGAAATGGGTAAAGGCAACGGGCAGCCGGCAAAAGTGAAGTAAGAAAACATCATACCCTGCGCCGCAATAGACAATGAATGAGAATGCATCTGCTCGTATGAACAGATGCGTTCTCATTCTGATTTGCCGTGCTGGTCGCCTGTCTCCTCCGGAATGTAATATTATCCCTCACCCGATCAGTTTCAAAATTTGCTTTTCATTGACTCCCGGCAGGATGTTTCTCAGATGCGCAATGATGCGCGCTTTCGACTCCACCGGCTCGCTGCCATACGCCGAGGTCACGAAGTCATAGCCGAACAGCTCCTCCGGAGTGGTGTATTTTGCTACGCCCCAGCCGTAGGGCTTTCCGTATTTGTCCTGCATATAAACAAAGTCGCTGACGGTCAGATATGCCTGCATCTGAAGCCGCGTGATCACCGTGTCAAAGCCGGTGTTCCCGCCCTTCCCGTAATTGCAAAGGCGCTTGAGCTCTTTTGAGAGCAGTGCGCCGCGCTCGGCCACCGTGTTATAGACCGTCTTATCCTTGCGGGACGCAAGCCCGTCGTCATAACGGGCGTCAAAGTCATATCCATCCCTACGGAAATTGGCAAAGTCGGGAAGCCACTCCCGGCTGATAAAGCCTGCCCTGCCGCCGAAGAATTTCCCATATACGCAGCGTCCGCTTCGGGCAACAGGCCCTTTCCATTCCCATGGGCCATCCTCTTCTTCTGAAAACCACAGCTCCGGTGGGCAGCACTCCTCGACGGAAAAGCCGGGAATTTCCCCTGCGAAAAAGGGCAGAAAGCCCCATTCCTCCGTGAGCGCGGCTATGTCCTCTGGGCTGCGGAGCTCATAAGTTTTCATTCAGAAATTCCCTCCTGTCCGTATTGCGGAAGTGTAAGCAAATAACAGTTGCGCAAACTAGAATTTATCGCTATTTGTAGATATATCGGACTTCTCGCAATTCTTTCCCTCCGATATTATCATCTAAAAAATCATCTGTCGGTGAAAAACCAAATTGTTCATAAAAATGCCTTGCTCTGCTGTTTTCTTCAAGAACCCACAAAAAGATATTTTCGTATCCTTGTATTTTTAATTCTGAAATGGTAGATTTCATAAGAGTTTTTCCATAGCCTTTACCCATATAATTCGGTAGCAGATATATCGAAATAACTTCACCCCAGTCGTGAAACTGCTCAAAACGGGATTTACAAAAACTGCTTGTTCCCACGATTCTGCCATTGTCAATACAAATCAATGTTTTCCAGTTTGGGTTATCTAAGGTTGACGACCAGCGTCCATTAGAAATTGAATCCAGATAGTCTTGAGGTATTATGCCTTTATATGCGCACTTCCAACTTTCCTCATATATCCTGCTTATTTCCATTCTATCATCAGTAGGTATAATATATCGAATTTCCATTTTCTCACCTTTCCAAATCCCGATTTGTCAAAATACCAGGCGCATCTGATGCCATACAACATTGCCGTGCGTGGATTTGTCGGACACGCCCTCGTCCTTGAATCCAAATTTCGCGTAATACGGAATAAGCTGTTCCTTGCAGGTCAGTACAAGTCCCTTGCGTCCCTGCTGTTTTGCGTCGTCGATGGCGCGGCGAAGCAGCGTCCCGGCATATCCGTGCCTGCGGTATTCGGGCAGCGTGTTGACGCCGAAGATCATCTGCCATGCGCCATTTTCGTTATGCATCGCCGCGTTTTCATACATTTCATCGGTCAGGTCAGGCTCGTCCGTTACGAATCCGTCCACAAACGCTATCAGCTTTTCGTCATCGTGCATCAGCCAGAAATGATTCCCGTAATGACTGACCCGCTCAATGAAGTCCTTTTCCGTCGCAGCCTCCGCGGGCGGAAAGCACTCCGCCTCGACTGCCGTGATTGCCGCAATATCTTTCATTTCCGCATATCTTATGTTCATAATGTTTCCTCCGCAGCTTGACCGCCGCCTTTATCTCAAATCGAAAAGATATTTTTCGTAGTCCTTTACATAGTACCGCTTGTTTTTGCGTCCCTTTTCGATGATGGTGTGTCCCTCTGCTTCTAATTTTTCTTTCTGCGCTTCAATGCCATTCGGGTATTTGGCATTCATTTCTCCGTTGGCTTTCAATGTTCTCCAATAAGGTGTCTCATCTTCCGAACGCTGATAGCTTGCCCATGCCGCAATGGAAACGAAAATCCCTGCCGTGATCGGCTCCGTAAAATCAGCGCCGCTCATTTTCGCAAAATAATCGCGTATTTCCCCAACGGTGATCACCTTGCCGTATGGGATTTTTCTCATCACTCTATCGTACTCAATTGGCGGAGCGAAATACATTCTGCTGCCGCCGTATTTCTCTATACTTTCCGGGTCTGTGATAGTTTGGAATTTCGGCATATCCTTGTTGTCGTGCAGCATCGCATTAAAATCTTTTTTATCTTCGTTTGCCATTTTGCTCACCTCCGCCGTAAGAGTAACCTATTTATAGCTCGTATGCAATGAGACTGTTTGAAAAAAGTAAAGTGATCCACAGTGCTCACCCGCAGTTAATCCATGTAAAAATAGAAATCGCACTTATCACTGCCCCGGCCTATCGTGCCGTGCCGTTCAAAGGTGATGCCGCACATATTTCCGTAGACGCGGTCATCGCTCAGACAGAAAGTACTCGTCAGCTCTTCGCAGCCCAGTAGTTCACAATACTTCATATAGGGACATTGCAGAACATCGACCCTGTAATGCCTGATGTCGGCTTCAATTTCCTCGAATTTGAAGCCTGCGTCTCCGTTGAACATAGTGCCGATTATCTTGTGGAAGATCTTAAAGAACAGCGGCCGGATAAATGGAAGCTTAGTTGCGATATGCAGACGGTTTCTATCAGGCTCTACGCCTATTCTTACGGATTCTTCTATCAGGCTGATGGCCTCTTCGCGGGAGATGTACTTGATCATCTGAAGATAAATAGCCGCCCGCGGGAAGATCATCTGTTCGGTATGCAGCTTTTCTTTCTTGGGCAAATTTTTATATTGGTCGCACAATTCATTGCAGAGCTTCACTGCATCATTGACCAGAACGTCAGTCTGCTCCCTGCCGAGCTTCTTTCTCAGCTCGCCCAAGAGAAATGAGAACCCACCGAGCTTTTCATAATATCTTTTACCGACCATATTCTATGCTCCCCCGCATTTGCAAATTTCGATGTGCCTCACTCATAGATCCGTTTTCCGAACTCGTATGCCTCCGCCAAGTGGTCGGTTTTATCTATCTGCGGCTTGCCGTTGGTATCTCCGCAGCCGCCAGCCAGCAGCATCCCACGGTCATGGAAGCCGATATAGTTCACAATGGCGAACTGATAGTAGGATACCGCCTGTTCAAAGGTCCAGAAGAAATTGTCCGCCGAGGTCATCAGCAGCGCGGAATCCTTGACCGGGTATTTCTCATACCTGCCCAGCGGCGGATTCGAGTCCTCCTCCGCAATGCAGTAGAACCGTTCCACAAACGCTTTCAGCTTGGACGAGATCGTCCAGAACAGCAGCGGCAAGTCAAAGACGACGCAGTCCGCCGCCTTGATTTTGGGCACAAGCTCGTTGAAGCCGTCCTTCTGAATGCAGGGTTTGCCGTAGCGACAGGCGTTGCAGCCAAGACAGCCGTTCACCTGAACTTTATTCAGGGAAATTATCTCCACCTCATGTCCGGCGTCCATGGCTCCGCGCGTGAAAGCGTCCACCAACTGCCGTGTATTTCCTTTCGGGCGTCCTCCGCCCAATATCACCAGTCTTTTCTTCATGGTTTCCTCCATGTTTTGAATATGACTACTTGCGAATAGACTCTTCCCCGTATTCCGATTCACTTTCCCTTAAATATAGGCATAAATTAAGGTAACGCACGTGCTGTTAAGGGAAAGCCAATCTGATTTGAAGTAACAGGTACTCTAAGCGTGTTGATTTGCAAAGTGATCATGCTGTCACACGTCCACGACTTTTTTGCTAATATCATATCTAAAATTAGCAAGAAAGTAAACAGCAGGTTTAGAAAAGCAAGCCGAGGCATCGCCCCAGCTTGCTCTTCTAAACTATGGCTGTTACTCTGCCCGTAGGCATTATAGCGCAATAAGAGAGGTTTTACGATCTCTTTGGGTAAAATCGAAAACGCGAATTTTCTCTGAGATATGATGAGCGAATTCCGAAGCATCGTTTCGGAATTTTGCTAGGAAAAATCCGATGCATCGTTCTCATCTCCTGCGCCGCAATAGACAAGGAATGAGAGTATTTGCTGTAGAGAGGAAACTAATTCAGCCTGAAGTAATAGGTATTTTTCCCTTTTCCTTCTTTTTTCAGTTCACCGGAAGCAACCAGCTTACGTAAAGCTCCTTCGATAGAACTGACACTGAGCGTCGGGCATAGCTCTCGAATATTCTGTTTATTGAACCGTCCGATTTTATTCTTGCTTGCTCGACGTACCATTTCAAGTGCCGACAGTTTGGTTTCTACAAGCGCCACGCGATCCTCAAAGTCCTTGTAGGCGGCAAGAATCGTCCCAAGCAGATACTTGATGAACGGAACTACATCTTCCGTGCCTTCATGCCAGCCAATCTGCGACTGCGCAAGTGCATCGTAATACACGTCTTTGTTCTTTGCTATTTTAGACTCGAGGGAAATATACTTGCCTACAAAAAAACCGCTCCGATACAAAAGCAGCGTTGTGAGCAATCGGCTCATTCTTCCGTTTCCATCATTGAAAGGATGGATACACAGGAAATCGTGAATGAAAACGGGGATAGCAATCAGCGGTTCGAGCTCCATATTTCCGATTACACGGTTATATTCCTCGCAGATTCTGTCTAAAGCCTCCGGCGTTTCATAAGGCGCAAGCGGTGTAAACAGAACCTCAACATGGCCGTCCGGATAGGTGGCGCTAATATAGTTCTGTACATTCTTGGTGCTGCCTGCAAGCGGGTTGTTCATGTGGCTGTACAGCATTTTATGGAGCTGCAAGATGTAGTTCCGCGTAATTGGAATCGCGTCAAAGTTTTCGTGAATAATACTCAGGACATCGCGATATCCCGCAATCTCCTGCTCATCACGGTTTCTCGGCGTAGTCTTCTCCTCAACAAGCTGCCTAATCCTTGTATTCGTGGTGACGATGCCCTCAATGGCATTCGATGATTCGGTGCTCTGTATCTTGGCGATTTCAACGAGCTTTTCAAGCTCCTCCGGGCACTGTTTCAAATACAGTTCCTGCTTACCCGCTTCCTTGTATATGGCAGCAATCAATCCCAGAACGTCCGAATCCCACTTCTGCTCCTTGATTGCGGAATAATTAAATAGTCTCATCCTCTCACCTCCACCCAGTTTCCCTTAAATTGTAGCGCATAACAATGGAATAGTCAACAAGCTGCGCGATTATTCCCTTACTATTATATCCGTATTAAGGGATTTGTGGCGAGAGACTTAGACGAACAGCAGATTGCAGTGCAAGCAACGTGTGGAAATTTGGGGATTGAAATTAATATGTCCCTATGGCATTGACCACCATGCATCTATGGCACTTTCTTGTAATAGCGTGCATACTACAAAGAGGCGCAGCACCATGTGTACCAGCCGTGGTGCTGCGCTTCCGTGTTTAGCCTCTTGGCGGAAATGGATCGTTGCCGTAAGAGTCCTTAGCTCGAATTCTGCCGTCAACTCCGTGAATTATTACTTCAGATTTTTGATTGATAGCAATTTCTCTTGCTCTCAGGCGAGCCGCTTCTTGCGTGTCGGCAATAGAGATTGCCCGTGAATTGCCTTCACCAATAACTTGCCATTTCCCGTCAGGACGCTTTGTGACATGTTGGTTTTTCCCCATGTCCCTTACCTCCAATTTATGATCATCTTTCGAGAAGATACTGTTCCACAACTAATACATCTCACGTGGCCATTGTCGATAAAGTCGGTCGTTGTGCTGCCGTATTGAAGGTTGCCATACTGCGCATCCTTATACGCGAAGAAGCTCAAGTAAGTTATCGCGGGCATTTCCATTAGGATTCGACCGAACATACTTTTCTCTATTGACACTGACAGCTGGAATGACTGTCGGATATGGGGTAATTGCAACTTTGATTGTACCGGGATTCTTCTTCAGATAATCATGAATGGCGGCTTTCTTAAAAAAGCCAGGATTGCTGCAACCTTCAATAAAAATTTCATCAATTTCAAGAAGGTTCTGAGAGTGGTGACAACCTTGCCGCATTTTAATTTTGGTGGCGTACATCATTACGTTGGTTCCTTTCTACTATAACGGCATGTATTTACAAACAGAAAAAGTCTGGCTTGTGTCTGACGTTTTTTGTTCTTGCCAGGCCACCAAAAACATGATACAATCAGGTCGTGTAGCAAGTGACGACTGTATCAGTTTAGGCTGGTCTGAACGTCAAGCACAAGAGAGTGATGCCTTGCGACTGGTACTCGCAAGGTGTCGCTCTATTCTTTTTCTGGTTTGCTTCATTTCCGATGTTCTTCGTCTATGATTACAATAAGCATACCGGTTTCCTCATCTTGTTCGGGTAAAAACTGTATGGCTTTTTCACGAAATTTCATGCCCGTTTGTTGCTCAAGATAACGCGAAAAGTCTTTTGCATTAATACGTACCCAACCGTCCTTCTCGCGGGATTCAAACTCGTACGGCTCTGCCGGACTATCTGATGTATGGGCGCGAATACCAATAGCCTTGGCCTTTGCATCATACCCTATATCCACCCGCGAGGGAAAACCAAGGAGACTGCGTGCCCCAGCGTTGAAAGCAATGCCGATTGCGCTCAAAGTAACAACGGGCGGGCCGCATCTAACGAAAGAGAAATCAAAGTCAAAGCTGCTCATAAGGACTGCCTCCCACGCTAACTATATCGTAACTATACGCAGAGCGTAGACGCACAACAAAGCAAAATACAGGAAACGGTGGAGTTGTGCTATTAGTATATATTATATAGGAAGAGATTCTCGCCGTCAACTACGCATTGTGAATATTCTATTAATAAACGCAATATGCAGTGTTGAAAGTTGCATTTCAAGTCTTGTTCGCGGAATTGTATTTGTCTTGTGCGTCTCTTGTAGTTGCACAACCCATGTTAATGTTTGTTCTTGATCAATCATAATGACTAGCTAAGTATAGCAAATGTGCTTTTGTATTTGCCCCTCCAATTCTTGTGCCGCAATAGGCAATGAGTGAGAACGTGCGGGCTTACTGCAGCTTGAGCATTGGATACGTCCGTACCAACAATGTGATTGAACGGTTGAACCGTGAAATCCATCGAAGTAGTGGTGGGGACGTTCCCTGATGGGACCTATGCTCTTATGCTGGTCTGTACGTGGCTACGCTACGTGGTAACCCCAGTTTGGCAACAAGAGTATATAAACATGAAAAAGCACTTTGAGACGGCTTTGAAGGACATCTCTATTGTCGGCTGACCTCATTCATCTGGAGTCTGCAAACATTTTTGCGCATAATCCTTGACAGTACCAAAATGCGGATATATCAATGGTTTCCTGACAGTCAGCAAGAAGTATCTATTCTAAATAAAGGCTCCCACGGCTTAATTTTTTTAGGCCGTGGAGCCTTGTCGCGTTACAACGATGCTTGTCGTTAGTTTTATGTGTATGCTAGCGGGTCAGCAGCACACCATTTCGATTGACTCTATTTACTCCGTATATGATTGAGATAAAGTTTTTATCACGGCTGGATCTCTTTGTGTGCCGAAACAAACTCCTGCCTTATCGCTTCTATCATTTGTGGAGTGGGATAAATTGTCCTGTCCGGAAAATCCATAGTGGCATACTCTTGGGCATAATATTGGGGCAATCGATTACGCCAATCTTCCAGGAGGTGAATTTTATGTTTCTGCTCTTCTGTTTCTGGATTAGCGGCATTCAGAATGTGCCGCACATTTCCATCAATGACCTGCAATAGCGCTATTCCATGCTTCTTAGCATATTCATACGCTCCACTCTGAAAGCCACAGGTGGAGATCATAATTCCTTTGTGGGCACCAAGGCTTTTTACCTTATCGGCTAATACGGCAACTTTCTCGCGTGAAACAGGATAAGAATATCTCTTACACTCAGTTATAACCATAAACTCAACACCCATGGCAACAAATTTTGCGTAGACATCTATTTGGTATGTACCATCATCAGCTGGAATAGATACATTATGTTGAATTGAAAAGTCTGACAAGTTCTCAGCTTCTGCATAGCCCTTCAATATTTCCAAACAAAGTTTTTCAAATTCCGTTGGAGAAATCTCTGCAACTAATTCTCGATAAGGATTGAGTGTCCCCATTATATCTCCTCCCCAAATGCTCTTTTATCTTTTTTCCTATCAAAATTTACCGCAAGGCAAAGGTATATTATTAATTCCCTTGCTAACTTTAAGAGACGAAATGTGTTGTTTTCAATTTTTCCCTCGGCAGTATATTTTGTAAAAGATGTGCTATACGATTGCGTTCCTGTGCGCAAGCAATTATGCTCTATATCGTTTCTCATCTGGAAGATTCGTTCTGCGTTAGGAGTTGTAACATTGATCTCCTTTCTTTCATAAAAATCCTTTTGAAGCCAATACATTGCTCTAATCAGGGGATTATTCAAATGTGTGCTCATGATAGGTTTCGGAATTTTGAAATACACTTGTCCATTTTCATCAATCAGTTGTTCCTTCCATATGTTTTTGAAACTTACTTTTGCGCCTGAAAGCCCCACTTCAAAATACTGATTGATGAAAAAACCAATCCTATCAAATATGGAATACGCTGCTTTAAAAGCAGTTCTTAACATACTTTCTTTTAAAGAATAATCTGAAGAATCCCCCGTATCAACTAAATCCAATTCTTGATCCGAATAATGTTCGTATGCCTCTTCCGTTGATGTCTTATACCATAAAAGCCTCGCCCAATTATATTCTTGCTTAATTTGGTTAAACAGACCAATGAACTCTTTTTCTCTATCACTATATGGCGCTTCAAAGGGAAGATTGATGCTATCAACCGCGAAGCAGTGAGCGGATAATATTTCTAAACACGGATCTAAGAAAAGACGGTGTAAAAGCAAATAGTTTCTATAGTCCGCTTCAGCTTGATTGTCAACTTGAAATGGTGGAAGCTCTAGTGGCTTGTTCAAATACTTCTTAACATATGCAGAATCGAACAAAGAAATACAATGTTTCAATTCTTCCAGATATTTTTGATTTTCTAGGTTTATCTTGCAACGTACTGTTTGTTTATAGTAGTAATAGCAAGCATGATGATAGTAGTTCTGCTCATAACATTTGATTTGCATCGGCGCGTACCTAAACAGCAAAAATGATAGGTTCAGACTCGCCATCGCAAAATCATTGCTAATAAGCAAAGCGTTTTGAAAACAATCTATTGCCGCAATATACCGTCCTATTACTTGATAAGTGTTTCCGAGATTTGTATATGAACGCATGGCAATATACTGAGCAACTTTTACTTCTCCACTGTTACTATCAGTATCATAAAAATTACTTTCATACATATCTAAGGCATAGCGCAAATGATATAATTCTTTTTCAAGATAGTGCTCGCTATACACACCTTCGATTGTGCGGAGATCATGATATCCATTTGCAATGTCATAATGAATCTGCATTTTAGTTGCTGTATTCTGCTTATCCGATAGCAAGGCTTCCGCTAATTTGATAGTGGATGGAATTTCCTTATTCTTCTTCTCAGAGTATAAAGTATCAAAGCTCGCAGACAGCTCTCTAACAGATTTATCTATGACATATGACATTAGAGAAATTATTCTCGAATTCGGCTATTTGTTCTTTGTAGTTTGACATATCCAGCAGCCCTCTGTTTTCTAAAACCTACCATTGAATAGATTCATTATAACATTAATCTCTAGTATTTCCCATAAAATATTTCCGTGGCAGCCCACCTTACCCCTTGCGCCGCAATAGACAAGGAATAAGAAAAGCTCTCTGAAATCGCTAATTTCAGAGAGCTTTTGGTCCGAGTGGAGGGGCTCGAACCCCCGACCTGATGGTCCCAAACCACCCGCGCTACCAACTGCGCTACACCCGGATATGAAGTTGAAGTTTTTCTGCGACTGTGGTCAGTCATGTGGTCATTGCTGATTTTCCGCCTGTTTTGACCGGCTGCTCGAATCCCGCAAGTGCGGGCGCTGCAAGGCTTTCCGGCGTTTTGACCTGCCCCGCTTCGGATACAGGCACGGCACTCCCAAACCACCCGTGCTGACAACTGCGCTACACCCGGTTATGCCTTATTCAAATGCCGACTCAGATATTATACAACATCTTCCACGTCCGTGCAAGAACAAAATAGCATGGATCGGCGCTTCGCCGCTCCATGCTATTTTTTCTTCAATTCTGCTCAGTCGCGGACGATGACGGAGATACCGTTCGGAATGACCGTCAGGCTGTGCTTGCCCATATTATGCGCAAGCTCCAGCGCGGCCTCGAGCGACGGCGCGTAGGTCATCTTCATCTCCTCAATCATGCCCTTCATCTCCGGGCGGGAGACGAATATGACCGGATGGTGCATGAGTATGCGCGCGAGAATCTGGCTCTCCCACTGGTCGGGCACAGTCCTGTCCTGCGGCGTCGCCATGAACTCGTCATAGAGCGCTACGGCGCTTTCGCAGTTTTTCAGCGATTCATAGAAGCCCTCGCCGCCGTGGCCGTCGGCGCACTCGGCGCACATTATTATAACGCCGCCCTCGTTACAGGTGGCCTCAGCCGCCGTCATGCCCTTTACGCACTGGTAAAGGTTCTGATCCAGCGGCGCTCCGCCGTTCGAGGAAATGACTATGTCCGCCCACTTGGGCTTTGCCTGACAGTAGCCCAGCAGGAAATCGCAGCCGCGGCGGTGCGCGGTCAGGTAATTGCCCGCAAAGGCCGCAACCGTTTTCTTGTCCTCGTCGATCACGACATTGACGATATATGCAAGCTTTGCCATCTCCGCCGCCGCGATCATATCCTTGTGGATAGGATTGCCGTCAAGGATACCGGTGCGGGAATACAGGCTGTCGATGAACTTGGAGCAGTGGTTGCCGAGCACCGTCACCTGATCGGACACGCCGGGCAGCACACTTTTCCGTCCACCGGAGAAGCCAGCGAAAAAGTGCGGCTCGATAAAGCCCTCGGCTATCAGCAGCTCCGTCTCGACCGCAAGTCTGTCAATGACCAGCGGCGCACCGGAGGGCAGGATGCCGATCTGAACATTTGCGTCCTTATCGCGGCAGTCGTGCACGACTATCCTGCACTCGTCCATTATCTCCCGGCCGAGCTTTGCTTCGAGCTCCGCCGTCGATGTCAGGCGGTGAAAGCCCGTGGCGACAAGCAGCGTGACCTCTATATCTGGGCTGCCTGCTCTCAGCTCATGCAGCATATTGGGGATGATGTCCCTGCTCGGCACCGGGCGCGTATGGTCGGAAATGATGATAACGCAGTCCTTTTTGCCCTTGGCAAGCTCGCAGAGCCGCGGGCTGTCGATGGGATTTTCCATCGCGGCGCGGACGATATCGCTGCCGCTGCCCTCCGCTTTCAGCTCGCCGATGCGGCTGGTGAGCACGCCCGCTCCCTGCTCTTCAAAATCTATATGGGTCTTCCCGTAAGGAATATGTACCATTTTATACCTCTCTGAACCGGTGGTCACCCGGCTACTTTTGTCTCTGAAACGGTGGCCGCCTGACTACTTTTATCTCTAAAACGGCGGTCGCCCGGCCAAGCTTATCTCTGGACTCTGCCGGAGGCATTGCCCGCGGCGAGAGCCTCGACCTCGGCAACGCTCATCTGGTTGAAGTCATGCTCGACACTGTGCTTGAGGCAAGAGGCCGCAACTGCGAAGTCGATGACCTGCTGATCGTTCTTGCCGCTGAGCAGCGCATAGATCAGGCCGCCGCCGAAGCTGTCGCCGCCGCCGACACGGTCGATGATATGTACATGGTAGGTTGTAGAGAACACGGCCTTGTCGCTTGCTGCGTCATAGAGCATGCCCGCCCAGTCGTTATCGGTTGCGGAGATGGAGCCGCGCAGAGTGATGGCGACCTTCTTGCAGCCGAAGCGCTGCGCGATCTGGCGCGCGACACTGATGTAGCCCTCATGGTCGAGCTTGCCGCTGTTGATGTCGGTGTTCTCGGCCTCGATGCCGAACACGTCCTTTGCGTCCTCTTCGTTCGCGATGCAGACGTCGACGTAGGGCAGCAGCTTTGCCATGCACTCGCCTGCCTGCTCACGCGTCCAGAGCTTCTTGCGGTAGTTGAGGTCGCAGGAGACGGTGATGCCCTTCGCCTTTGCGGCCTTGCAGGCCTCAAGGCAGGCTTCGGGCATATCGCCGCCGAGAGCCGGGGTGATGCCAGTCCAGTGGAACCAGTCAGCGCCGTCAAATATCTTGTCCCAATCGAACTCATCGGCCTTGGCCAGCGCGATGGAGGAGCCTGCGCGGTCATAGATGACCTTGGAAGCGCGCTGGGAAGCTCCCTTCTCGCAGTAGTACACGCCGAGGCGCGGGCCGCCGCGGAGCATCAGCGAGGTGTCAACGCCGTAGCGGCGCAGCTCATTGACGGCGCACTGGCCTATATCATGCGCGGGAACCTTGGTGACGTAGGCTGCGTCAATGCCGTAGTTTGCGAGCGACACCGCAACGTTCGCTTCGCCGCCGGCATAGGTGGCCTCGAATTTATCTGCCTGCACGAAACGGAGATAACCCTCCGGGTTCAGGCGCATCATTATCTCACCGAAAGTAATTACTCTTGCCATTATAGTCTTCTCCTTTACTGTACGCTCTTTATTATTTCTACCATGGTCTTTGCCGCCTCGGTCAGTTTATCGAACTCGCCGGCGTCGATCCATGCCTTCTTTGCGAGGTTGCCGCCGATGCCGAGCCCGACTGCGCCGGCCTTGAGGAAGTCCGCCGCGTTAGACTCGTTCACGCCGCCGACGGCCATGAGCTTCACATGGCTGATGGGCGCGCGGATGGCCTTGAGATAGCTGACACCGAGGTCGCCCGCCGGGAAGAGCTTGACGAAATCCGCGCCCGCGGCATGCGCGGTCATGACCTCGGTCGGGGTCATTGCGCCGGGGAGGGACACCATGCCGAGCTCAACAGTGCGCTTGATGACATCAACATTCGTATCCGGGGAGATGATATACTTGCCGCCATGGGCATGGGTCAGCTCGACCAGCTCAACGCTTGTGACAGTACCCGCGCCGAAGAGCATTTTATCGCCGAACTCCTCGGTCAGTGCGCCGATCGCCTCGGCGGTCTGCTGCCAGGATGCGGGATCCTTCTGATTATAGGTGATCTCCATAAGGCGCACGCCGCCGGCATACAGCGCGTTTGCGACCTTGCTGCACTGGTCGGCGCTGACACCGCGCACGATGGCGATCAGCTTTTCCTTTTCAATTCTTTCTATTACCTGTTCACGCATACGGATTTCTCCTTTGATTTTCATAATGTGAAAATGGTTATCGCATTCTGATATTCGCCTTTATATTACAAAATTACTTCCCTCTTGTCAACCGGATATGCCCCGCTTTGCGCCGCGCATATCGCCAAAAATGCGCGGCGCTTTTTGTGAGAATACCACAATTGACGCGGAGCGCCGGGGCATGTTAGAGTATGAAAAAGCTTTTCATAATGTGAAAACGGAGATATGTTATGGCAAACTCAACACCTGTACAGTCGATAGACCGTGTTTTTGATATAGTCGAGGCGCTCTCCTCCAGCCCGCACGGGATGAGCCTGACCGATCTCGCCGCCGCAGTCGGCCTGCACGTCAGCACCGTTCACCGCCTGCTCGCTTCGCTCTCCTCACGCGGCTATGTGCAGAAGGATATAGAGACGGGAAAGTACCGCCTGACGCTGAAAATGTTTGAGGTCGGCAGCCGCGCAGCCTGCGGGGTGAACCTTGTGTCGATAGCGCGGCCATACCTTGAGCGGCTCGCGGAGTTCAGCGGCGAGGCCGTCCACCTTGTCGCGCGTCTGGGCGATGAGGTCGTGTATCTCTATAAGGAGGACACGAGCAGCAGCATCGCGCGCATGGCGTCGTTCGTCGGGCTGAAGAACCCGATGTACTGCACGGGCGTCGGCAAGTGCATTCTGGCAAATCTCCCGCC
>PPYF01000361.1_pt1 | contig 14624 bp, 10 predicted proteins | sample 1559871 | NCBI WGS metagenome assembly PPYF01 (sample SAMN08240021, study PRJNA423297) | Human gut metagenome, whole genome shotgun sequencing project. | reverse complement strand
GGATTATCAGGGACAGGAAGATGCCATGGCAGGCCTGAAAGTCAAAGTCGGCAGTCAGGAGATGACTTTTGCAGAGGTTATCGCAGCACTGACGGCACAGGCTGACAAGGCAGGTAAGGACATTTCAGATGCACAGCAGGCAGATGAGTGGATCAGCAATCTTCCGACTGCTGTTACCAAAGAGAACATTGCAAATGTAGAAGCAGAGCTTGCAGCACTTCAGAAGCTGATCGACGGCATGAGTGTGGAAGGCAAGTCCTATATGTGGAATGCGAAGCAGTTAGGGCTGATCAAGACGATCGTGGCAGATTACCACATTGAACTTGCGGGCAAACAGGGTGCATTTAAGGCAGATATGCCTGCAGATCTTCAGACAAAGGCAATCAACTATAAGACTGTCCAGATCAGCTGGAGCAGCGTGGATAACGCAGACGGATACATGGTATACCGCAGAACTGCAGACAGCGGATGGAAGAAGATCGCATCCCGGGTAACAGACATTTCCTATAAGGATCAGAAAGCAGTTACAGGAACAACCTATTATTATACTGTTAAGGCGTACTCTTACGCATGGGGCGAGATGACTGTAAGCAGCTATGACAAAGATGGTGTTGCAGGAAAAGCCAGACTTGGCAAAGTAAAGATTGCTACGGCAAATTCTGAAAGCTACAGTACGATCCGCGTAACATGGAATAAGGTTTCCGGTGCAAATGGATACAGAGTATACCGTTCCACTTCAAAGGATGGCAAGTATACAGCGATTGGTTCCACTGCAAAGAACAGCGCAGTTACATTCCTAGATAAGAAAGCAGTTACCGGTAAGACTTATTATTACAAAGTACGTGCTTACCGCAATGTAAGCGGAAAGAAAGTATACGGAAGCTATTCAGCAACAGAGAAAGCAAAGGCAGTACTTTCTGCTCCGACCCTGTCCGCAGGCTCAACTTCAAAGACAGCAGTGCTTGAATGGAGTAAGGTAAAGGGTGCCGATGGCTATCAGGTATATGCCAGCGATTCCCAAAATGGTACCTATACCCGCATAAAGATCACCAAAGGTACAGGTGCGACAGACGAGAGCCTCCTCACCGGAAAGACCCGTTACTATAAAGTACGTGCTTACAGAAAAGTAAACGGAAAAGCAGTTTATGGCTCTTTCTCAAAGATTAAAAAAGTAACTGTTAAATAATAAAATCAGTATGCAGTGTGTTATCAACACACTGCATACCCCAAAAGAAGGTAAGAGAATGAAAAAAGCATTTATAATTATAATTTTATGTATGATTTTGCAAATTTTTACAGTTACTGTATATGCAAATGATAGCAATGTAAATATTGTAAGCGCTGATAATTATGAATCACGGGAATTTAATCAATGGAAGCGCGCTAAGTATGATTTTTCATTTAATGTATCTACCGAAAAGAAAACTATAAAGGCATTATGTAGTGCTGTGTTAACTGCAACTGGAACAGCAATTGGATCTTGCGGAGGTGAAGGAGCAGCTATAGCAGGAAGTGCAATTGGAGCGGGAATTTCTTCTTATGCGAGTGATTGTATAGAGGAACATTACAGTAAATTCAAAAAAAAGGGATATGGTACTTCAATTACAGCTATGTATGGTTCAAAATTGCGCGTGATTATATCAATATATTCAGATTCAGCAAGAACAAAATTAGTTTCTGAATATAAAATGTCTACAGATTCCTATCCTGTATAATTTATATATATGAATAAAATAAAAATATTTTTGCTGACTATTTCATTAATGTTTTTGGCGAGCCTGGCAGCTATATTTATATCAAGAGAATTTATATTCCACAATAAAATTTCAGATTTGAGCTGCCTGTTAAACATATGGAAAGATACTTATGGATGGAATTTTCTGATAAATGTAATAATCGCTCTGATAATTGCTGCAAAATTTGGAAAGAATGATACAAAAAAATAAGGCAGATGTCCTTTCTACCTGCTATATGACAGGGGGAGAGTCATCTGTCATTTTGTAATTTCAGGAATTGCGGGTGCTATTTTACCCGGATGTAATTTTTTAGATTAAAAACGCGGAGGAAACAAATGAATAAACAATGGATGGCACTGCTTCTCAGTACAGGAATTGCTGTGACCGCATGTCCTGTACCCGCAGCCCAGATGCCACCGGCTGAGCAGATACACGGGGAGGCAGAAGAAACTTCTGTCCCTGTACAGCATGATGATTCTGACGACAGAGAAACTGCGAATGAATTCCAGTCTGACACCGAACCATCTCAGTCAGAGACAGACGATGGCGCGGCCGGAAATGAAGAAGAAAATAATGAAGCCGGTGAAGAAAAGCTGGATATACCAGCCATGATTTCCTGTATTCAGGAAGCAGCGGCGCTCGAAGAAATTGATGCCGGAGTCAAAGAGGCTCTTGAAACTGTCCGAAACCGTATTGCGGCACTGATTTCTTCTGACAGTGGAGTGACCGCCACGGGAAATCCCTGGTATGTGCAGACCCATGTGCAGGAGAACCCGGATCAGGAACAGACTATACAGGAGCTCTCCGAAGCATATCCGGGGACTCTTCCACAGCTTCTTTATGATATAAATATTTCCTATACGGATATCCGTACAGGAGAAAGCTATCAGCCAATGACGATGATCTCTCTGACATTTCCTGTCCCGGATGGATATGAGAGTCTGACGAAACCGAGGGTTCTTAGAAGTACCGGGGATTCGTTTATGGAACTGACCCCTCAGACGACAGAAGATAACCGATTCTATCTGGACAGTGCCAGAACTTTAAACCATCTGATCATTGCTGACTTTCCCGCAGGACTTCAGGGAATCTCTCTTAACAGTAAATCCGTTAAGATCAACCGGGGGCAGAAATACACCCTGAAGGTGGTTCCGATACCGGAATCGGTTACGGAAGAGTATACAGTGACATGGAAAAGCAGTGACACTTCTGTTGCGAAAGTAAGCAAAAAGGGAGTTGTCACAGCAGTAAAGAATGGCAAAGCTACGATTACCGCTTCTGTAACACAACACCCGGAAATGACGGCCTCCTGTAAGGTAACGGTCATGCAGGGAGCAAATGCCCTGAAGAAATCGGTCAGTCAGGTTATGGCAGAGACCAGCGCCTATATGCGTGCAACAGATACCAATCCTTCTGTTGGCAGCGAATGGTATGTGCTTGGGCTGGCAAGAGGCGGTTTAAGCCTGAAGGAGAAATATTTCTCTACCTATTATAATCACACGGCAAATTATATCGAGGAAAAGAAGGGAATCCTTACCAATACCTCCAAATATACAGAATATTCCAAGAGAATCCTGGTCCTGACCTCGGAGGGGAAGGATGCCCGCAATGTGGGGGGTTACAATCTGTTTCAATATATCTCTGATCTCAGCCTTGTGAAGGAACAGGGATTAAACGGCCCGATCTGGGCACTCCTTGCCCTTAACTGCCACCCGGAATATTCTTTCCCGGAGAACCCGTCTGCGAAGGAGCAGAATTCGGAATCTGCGCTGGTGAATTTCCTGCTGCAGAGTGAACTCCCGGGTGGCGGATGGACGCTGATGGGGAGTAATGCAGATTCTGATATCACCGGCATGACACTGCAGGCGCTGGCACCGTATTATCATAAATCAGGTTATGAGAATGTGACTGCTGCCATTGACAGAGGGCTGAATAAATTGTCGGAAATGCAGAACGACAGCGGTGGATATTCCACGATGGGTGTGGAGACAGAGGAGTCCTGTGCACAGATCATCACGGCTTTATGCAGCCTTGGGATTGACCCGGAGACGGATTCGCGTTTCATCAAGGGCGGCCACTGGACAATAGAGAATCTTCTTTCCTATCATATCGATGGAAGTGGATTTATGCATGTAAAGGCGGGTGCCGGAAATAACGGCGGGGCGGCAGCAGGCACTCTGGACGGGATGGCTACGGAGCAGGGATATTACGCACTGGTTGCCTACCAGCGCCTGAAGGATGGCAAGACGAGCCTTTATGATATGTCAGATGTGAGTATCAAAAAAGGTGGCAAGGGAGATGGTTCCGGTACCGGTCTGAAAGAACCCACGCCGATTCCTACCCCGACGCCGGTTCCTGCCACAACACCGTCAGGCGGCAATACGAAAACGCCGGGTGGATCCGGGAAATCTCTGGGTGGTAAGTCTTCCGGCAGCAAAAGCTCCACGGGTTCCGAAAGCTCAGGAAAGGATAGTGGCTCCGGTTCAAAGGATTCTAAAAACAGTAAATCAAAGAACAGTAAGTCATCAAAGGATAAGAATTCCGGCGGCTGGGATTTCGAAGCAGAGCCTTATACAGAGTCGGAAGAGACTTCACAGATGGATACCGGTGAGGATGGATATCAGGAAACTGCCGGGGAGAGTGGAACCGGAAGTCTGACCTCAAAGAAGAAAGAATATGGTATGATCTTTGGTTTTGCGGCAGGCGGTGCTCTGGCGGGAGGACTGGCAGGCAGCGGCATTAAGGCCGGAGTGAGGGCTCTTATTAAGAAGCGGAGGAAGAAGAAATGAGGATAAAGAAAAAGGGACTTGCCCTGTGGCTTGCACTGTTTCTGGGGGTAAGTTCGCTCTCAGGTTGTGGCGGCGGGGATGACGGCATGACACAGCTTTCCGAAAAAGGAGCTGAGATCTTAAACAGCACGGAGGAAGATTCTGATACAGATGTGGAACCTTTGAAGCAGAAAACAAAGCTTCCTGAGGACGGAATCATCACCCAGGCACAGATGGAAACGATCGCCGGAAAGGACGAAAAGTATTATTTTACCGGAAAAACGGACAGCGGGATCAGTTATAAATGGACTTACAATGGAAGCCAGATTCAGAATCCGGTGGAGCAAAAACTTCTGGTACAGTGCAGTGAAGATGGAACAGAAGAGGTAAAGAAGCTTGCCAATGATGCGCCTTATGCGTTGAAAGTCACACTGGAGAAGATGAATCTGGCAGCGCCTGCGAAGCTGACCCTGAATCTGAAAGAAAAATGGGACGCGGATAAGGTTCTTTACTGTCTGGAAGAAGATGGAAAGCTTTATCAGCTTGATACTGCAAAGATTACTACCAGAGAAACCGGAAAGAAAAAAACAGAGCGCACAACACTTACCTTTAACGTGACTAAGACAGGAGGAGATTTCTATCTGATCGGCGGTTCTACCACAGGTGAATCTACGGATGAATCCGATGACAAATCCAAGGGCACTGCTGATAATAAGGATACACAAAACGGTGAAAATTCCACTGGAAGTTCTGGCGGTCAGTCCAGCACAGATGGAAATACCAGTTCCGGACAGACAGACTCTTCCGGCGATGGAACAGGCAATACAGACACTTCCGGTGGCGATGACAGCTCAGATACAGCCATGACCTGTACTTTCTCTATCGAGTGTTCTACGATCCTGAATAACTGGGATGATCTGAAAGAGTCCAAGGCAGAATTTGTGCCTGCGGACGGCTGGATCCTGTATCCTTCGGAGGTGGAGTTCTATGAGGGGGAGACGGTATTTGATGTGCTGAAGCGTGTATGTAATCAGGCCGGTATTCAGATGGAGTCGGAGTGGACACCTATGTATAACAGTTATTATGTATCCGGTATCAATAACCTGTATGAGTTTGACTGTGGCAAGGATTCCGGATGGATGTACTGTGTCAACGGCTGGTATCCGAATTATGGCTGCTCGAAATATACGCTGGAGGACGGCGATACGGTAGAATGGCGTTATACCTGCAATCTTGGCAGGGATGTGGGGGATCAGTATTATGACTGATGCTTTTTCCAGGTGCCATCCTGTTTTAAATTTCTTTTATTTTGCCGTGGTGCTGGGGTTTACCATGTTTATCCAGCACCCGGTTTACCTGGCAGTCTCTTTTGTGGCTGCCACAGCTTACTCCATGTGGCTTAACGGAGTAAAGAAGGTTCTGAAAATCAATTTTCTTCTGACGCTACCGAGTCTCCTTATCGTGGCACTCTTAAACCCGATGTTTAACCATTACGGAGTCACACCGCTTCTTTATATAGAAAGCAGCGGAAACTGGGTTACGCTGGAGGCAATGGTATATGGAATCGTTCTGGGATGTGTACTTTTTATTATGATTTTGTGGTTCTCCTGCTATAACCAGATCATGACAAGTGATAAATTTATCTATCTTTTTGGCAGGATTATCCCTGCGATGTCTCTGATGCTGTCTATGGCGCTTCGGTTTGTGCCTCACTTTATGGCCCAGCTGAAGGTGATCCGCAATGGACAGAAATGCGTGGGGATGGATGTGAGCAATGGCAAATGGTTTAAGAAGATCCGTTATGCGTTAAATATGGTGTCCATTCTTGTCACATGGGCACTGGAAAATGCGATTGAGACGGCTGATTCCATGAAAAGCCGTGGCTATGGGTTAAGAGGACGTACGGCTTTTTCTATTTACCGTTTTAACAGAAGGGATAAACTACTGGGAACTATGCTTGTCGGGCTTTGTGTGATTTTCGGATATGGATGTTACCGGGGAGCTGCTTTTGCACAGTACAATCCCAGAATCCTGCTTGCCGGTTTTACTGTTTTCGGAAGGGTTCCGAAGCAGTCGTGCAGTCCGCTGCTGGCTGCTGTCACATTTGTCAGCTTTGGTGTGTTCTGTTTTCTGCCGCTGATTCTGGATCTGTGTGAGGAATCTGCCATGAAGAAAAGCAGAAGCCACGTACAGGGAGAGATGGCAGTGACCTACAGAAAGATTTATGAAGATATGGAAGGAGAAGCGAGATGAAGATAATAGAAGTGAGAGATTTTTCCTTCCGTTATGCGAATGGCAGCAGGGAGTCACTGTCTCATGTGTCACTGGATGTGGAGGAGGGTACCTTTAATGTGCTGTGCGGTAAGAGTGGCTGTGGCAAGAGTACGCTGCTTCGCCAGCTGAAGTCGGATCTGGCTCCTTTTGGCAGCAGTTCCGGGAAAATCTGTTATTATGGGCGGGATTTGAAGGAAGTCGGCCACCGGCAGCAGAGCCAGGAAATTGGCTATGTACTGCAAAATCCCGAAAATCAGATCGTGACAGATAAGGTGTGGCATGAGCTTGCATTTGGTCTGGAAAGTCTGGGGTATGATACGCCTACGATTCGTCTGAGAGTGGCAGAGATGGCAAGCTATTTCGGGATTCATCAGTGGTTTTATAAGAATGTCTCGGAGCTGTCCGGAGGGCAGAAGCAGCTTTTAAACCTGGCGGCGATCATGGCTATGCACCCGAAACTTCTGATTCTGGATGAGCCGACTTCTCAGCTTGATCCGATCGCGGCTTCTGATTTTCTGGAAACGGTGAGAAAGATTAACCGGGATATCGGCACTACCATAATTCTGACGGAGCACCGGCTGCAGGATGTCATTCCGTGGGCGGACAGGGTATATGTGATGGATAAGGGCAGTCTGCTCACGCAGGGGGCGCCACGGGAGATCGGTGAGTTCCTGAAGAGGGAACATCATGGAATGTTTCTGTCTATGCCGGTTCCCATGCAGATTTATGCAGAGGTAGAAAATAATCTGCCATGTCCGCTGACTGTAAAAGAGGGAAGGAACTGGATCACACAGGTGATGGCAGCAACTTCTGATACAGTTTCTGTTTGTGAAGAAAGTTATTTTTGTAAAAATAAACAAAAACTGCAAAAAAAGCTGAATACAGTCAGAGATAAACTGCTGTCTGGTTCCAAAAGCTCTATGCCACCGGCTATTGAGGTAAAGGATGTGTGGTTTCGTTATGAAAAAGACGGAAAGGATGTTGTGCAGGATCTGAACCTGGAAGTAAAGCAGGGAGAATTTTATGCGCTTGTCGGTGGAAACGGAACGGGGAAAAGTACGACTTTATCGCTGATCAGTCGTGTCCGTGCTCCCTACAGAGGCAAGATTCTCCTGAATGGGACTGATATCCGCAGGTATACGGATACCCAGCTTTACAGAGGGTATCTGGGTGTGCTGCCACAGAATCCCCAGAGCATGTTTATCAAGAAGACAGTCCGGGAGGATCTGTATTCTATCATCGGTGGGGCAAAGGAGAAGAAATCTTCCGAATACACTGCCAATATGAGGAAGGCAGAGGCAATCGAGGGAATCGTAAGTCTGACCAGACTGGAAGGACTGCTTGACCGTCATCCGTATGATTTAAGCGGTGGAGAACAGCAGCGTCTTGCACTGGCTAAGGTTCTGCTGTTGCAGCCGAGGCTTCTTCTGATGGATGAACCAACGAAGGGGCTGGATGCAGAATATAAACAGGAACTGGGAGACATTTTAAAGAAGCTCAAAGCTCACGGGATCACTATCTTTATGATCTCGCATGATGTGGAGTTTGTCGCAGAATATGCAGACAGGGTCGGCCTGTTCTTTCAGGGAAATGTGGTGACGTGTAAGAGTGCAAGGGATTTCTTTGCGGGAAACAGCTTTTATACGACTGCTGCCAATCGCATGGCAAGGCATTATTTTCCTGATGCTGTTACCGGAAAGGAGGTGGCTGCGTGCTTGAAGGCAAGGCTTTAGACCAGTTTATGGACCGTTTCTTCGGGGATTCCTGTGCACAGAGCCTGCCCGGGGAAGAGGAATCCGGACAGGAATTAGAGGAATATGAACTGAAAGAGGATGGAATCATTATCCAGCCGATCCATAAAGGAAAGATTGAGAAGCGTACCTGGATTGGTCTGATTATGTTTCTGGCTTTTGTTCCGCTGGTGCTTTTTATCCTGGTTCATAAGTTTCATGGTAAGCATGATGTAGTGATCAGTCTTTTAATACTTGCCTATGCCACGATCCCGTTCTTTATGGTATTTGAGGGCCGGCATCCACAGGCAAGAGAGATTATGGTCATTGCCGTAATGGCGGCTCTTGGGGTCGCAGGCAGGAGTGCTTTCTTTATGATCGGAAGCTTTAAGCCGATTGCGGCCATCGTGATCATTACCGGGGTTTCCTTAGGTGGTGAGGCGGGGTTTCTGTGTGCCTGTCTGATCATGATGATCTCAAATATGTTTTTCGGGCAGGGACCGTGGACACCCTGGCAGATGTTTTCCTATGGAATGATCGGATATCTGGCAGGAATCCTTTTTCAGAAAGGGATTCTCAAAGCCAGGAAGGTGGATCTGTGTATTTACGGATTCTTAAGTGTGTTTCTGATCTTCGGCGGGATCATGAATCCGGCATCTATTCTGATGGCATACGGATACATCACAAAGAAGAGCCTGATCGCGTTTTATATCTCAGGTGCACCGGTAGATCTGGTGCAGGCAACTTCTACGGTAATCTTCCTGTGGATCCTAAGCAGGCCTCTGCTGGAGAAACTGGAGAGAGTAAAAAGAAAATACGGGCTGCTGCAGCGGCCCGAAAATAAGGAGGAAAATGAATATGACAAAGAATAAGCTATGGCAGGCCATTAAGGGGCTGACTCTTGCAGCCGGAATGGCAGTGGGGATTTTTGCGCTGGGACAGACCGATGTTCTGGCAGATACCCTGACGCTGACTGTGGAGAAGAACACGATCGGCCAGGGTATGATCCTGGATCCTGTACAGGTGGAATTTGCGAAAGGAGAAACCTGTGCAGATGTTCTGCTCCGCGGGTTAAGTGAGAACGGGATTACGCCGCTTTATGACACGAATACAAGTTATGGTTTCTACTTAAGGGGAATTGCCAACTGTGACAGTGGAAGCCTGAATCCACCGGCATGTATCCAGAAGGTTCTCTCCGAGACTTCCACCTGGACCGGTGATGCCTATAAGCTTACTGATAACAAATATGCACCGGATCTGACAGAATTTTCCTACTGCTCCGCATCCGGATGGACGTATACTCTGGATAATGTATTTATGGGTGTCGGAATGGGTGCGAGTCATCCGTCAGACGGAAGTGTCCTGCGTGTTATGTTTGCCCTTTGCGGTGGTACGGACATTACAGGATGTGACCCGTATAATAATAACAGGCAGATTTTTGAGGCGGCAGATAAGAGCGAGCTTATCCGCATGATGGGAAAGGCAAATGCAGAGCGTTCCAGATGGTCCCAGGTCAGCGGATTCTCCGGTGCATATGCCGAAGCGGACAGTGCGCTGACTACGCTGGATGCGTCTGCAAACAGAGTTTATGAAGCGGTTCAGCTGCTTAAAAGTATTGAGTCAAAGCTTCCGGTAGCACCGAAGCTGATCAGCTTAAATGCTTCTGATCTGACTCTTACAAAGGGAGACAGCTATACACTGACTTATACGATTGTTCCGTCTGATGCGGTGGGAACTGTAAGCTGGACTTCTTCCAACAATTCTGTTGCAAGTGTAAACGGTGGTGTGGTAACAGCAGTGGGAGAAGGTTCTGCGGTGATTACTGCGAGAGTTTCCGGAAGTGTCTATGCGACCTGCAATATTTCCGTTTCTTCCAGACCGGTCAGTGTGACAGGGGTGAGTATTTCTCCGTCCAGCCTGAATCTCTCAACGAAAAGCGGTTCCAGGACACTGGATTACACGATCACGCCAAACGGCGCAAAACCGTCCTCTTTGTACTGGGAATCTTCCAACTCTTCTGTAGTAACCGTAGATGGCTCCGGCAAGGTAACTCCTGTGGGTGCCGGTTCTGCAGATATTACACTGACTACGGACAATGGAACGAAAGGCACCTGCCACGTGACTGTTACAGCACCGGCACAGAGCATTGCTTTGAGTGACAAAACGCTGACTCTGGCAATTGATCAGGGAACCTATACCCTGACCTGGACATTCAGTCCGAAGGGAAGCGGCGGGGAACTGGTATGGACCTCTGATAATGCAGGCGTTGCCAAAGTAGACCAGAAGGGTGTTATCACACCTGTTTCTGTAGGAGAAACCGATATCCGTGTAAAAACAGATCAGAATGTAACCGCAGTGTGCCATGTAGTTGTAAAGGGTACTGCGAAAGACCTCTTTGCAGCAGGAATGCCAGAGATCACAACCTGCAAGGCGGCAGGAAATACAGTTCTTCTTACTTGGAATAAATATGAAAATGCAGATTCTTACATTATTTTAAGACGTAAGATGGGTGAAAGCAAATTCGCAAAGATTGCTACGGTCAAAGACCTCTCCTATACAGATACAGCGTTTTCTCCGTCAACTCCTTATTATTACAGTGTACAGGCTGTTTCCACCAAATGGGGCGGTGCTATTAAAAGCAGTTATGACAAAAACTTCTCTGTAACAACCAATGGAATTGCACCGACACCAACTCCGGCACAGACAGTAAAACCGAAAACCCCGGCTGTCACAGTAACTGCCGGTAAGAAACAGGCTACACTGAAATGGAAAAAGGTAAGCGGTGCCAAAGGGTATGTAGTATACCGTGCCACATCCAAATCCGGTAAATATAAGGCAGTATCAACGATTAAAAAGGGAAGCACTGTTTCTTATATAAATAAGAAGCTTACGTCTAAGAAAACATACTATTACAAGGTGCGGGCATATCGTACCGAAAACGGTAAAAGAATATACAGCAGCTATTCTAAAGCAAAGAGCGCTAAGATCAAATAATATAAATTCACACAAGTCCAGTGTGTTAGAAAGCATATTGCTGTGAACAGAAACGATGTTAGAGCGTGTTTGAAAAATTAAAAATATAGGATTGTGCTATTTAAGAAAATATGTTATATAATACAATATATAGAGAGTTAATTCTCTATTCGCATGATGAGATGAGTGACGGTTCTGACTCATCGGTAAAATAAATATAACCGAGAGATGAGATGAGTGACGGTTCTGACTCATCGGTAAAATAAAATATGACCGAGCGAAGAGTATAACGAGAGGGAGTTCATTTTCCCTCTCGTTTATATGTATATAAGGAGAAGAAAATTGGAAATTGACTATGCTGTTTATAGCCTTTCAGATGAATTTTACGAGAAATATCCGAATCCGCCATATAAAGAACTTTTAAAGAAAAAGGAAAGAAGATATGCTTGTTTACTTATTCAAAGTCATTATGGATATTTTATATGCATTCCATATAGAACAGAGATTTCCCATAAATATGCATATCACTTTCGCAAATCGTCTCGTTCGCAAAAACATAGATCAGGACTTGATTATACTAAAATTGCTATTATAAAAGATATTTCGTAACTATTCAGCAGTCTACTATCTCGCGAGGTGTTTTGGCATGAACATGCCAAAATCCCGCAAGCAGGATTCTTTCTTGTGGATTTTGACTCGTAACTGTGAAGGTACTGAACAGTTACAAAAGGAGAATAATACAATGGTTCCAATCGCACATATAGAAAATAATTTTCCAACCAAATTCGGTATCCCCAGGCAGAGTGGCCGTGTAGGGGCGCTTAAAGCGAGAATTGTATTCGAGCCGGAATATCGAAATGTGGATGCCTGCCGTGGTCTGGAGGAGTTTAGTCATATCTGGCTGATCTGGGAGTTTTCGGAGGCAAAGAGGACAAAGTGGTCACCGACTGTCCGCCCGCCCAGACTTGGGGGAAATGTGAGAAAAGGAGTTTTTGCCACAAGATCTCCCTTCCGTCCCAATTCCATAGGATTATCCTGTGTGAAGCTTGAAAAAGTAGCTCTGGATGAGCCGGACAGCCCTGTACTTTATGTAGAAGGTGCAGATCTGATGAATGGAACACCGATTTTCGATATTAAACCGTATATTCCTTATGCAGACTGCCATCCGGAAGCAACAGGAAGTTTTACCGAATATTCCAAAGATCATCATCTGAATGTAGAATTTCCCCAGAAGCTTCTGGAAAGAATACCAGGGGAAAGCAGAGAGGCTCTGATCGCAGTTCTTGCGGATGATCCCCGTCCTGCTTATCAGAATGATCCGGAACGGTCTTACGGAATGCCTTTTGGAGAGAAGGATATTCATTTTCGTGTGGAGGGAGATATCCTTCGTGTTTATAATGTGACAGAATTTGTAAAAAAACAGCAGGAATCTTCGGCAGATTGTGGAAAATAACCATTTTCGGATATTTCTGTAAGAAAGGCTTGCAAAATTGGCGTTTATTCAATACAATATTAAACAGACTTTATGTTGGTAGAGTGACAAAGACTGATGGGAGATCGGTCTGAAAATATTTAGTGACATATGAGGAGCAGGAAAAATGAAGAAAATTGTTAAATTCGGAGGAAGTTCTCTGGCAAATGCAGAACAGTTTCAGAAAGTAGGGGAGATCATCAGAAGTGATGAGAGCAGACGTTATGTGGTTCCGTCCGCTCCCGGAAAGAGATTTGACGGAGATACAAAGGTTACAGATTTACTTTATAAATGTTATAATACTGCAGTTGAAGGGGAAGATTTCATCCCGATTCTGCAGGAGATCAAGGGAAGATATTATGAGATTATCCGCGGACTGAACCTTGATCTTTCTCTGGAAGATGAATTTGCTCAGATCGAAGCTGATTTCAAGGCACAGGCAGGCACAGACTATGCAGCATCCAGAGGAGAATTTCTCAATGGTAAGGTGATGGCAGCATATCTGGGTTATGAATTTGTTGATGCAGCAGATGTGATCCGTTTTGATAAGAACGGAAATCTGGATGCCGAGAAGACAGACAGACTTCTGTCCAAAAAGCTGGCAAAATGTGAACATGCCGTTATCCCTGGATTTTATGGCGCTGGTGAAGATGGAAAAGTTAAAACTTTTTCCAGAGGAGGTTCTGATGTAACCGGTTCTCTTGTGGCAAAGGCTATTAAGGCAGACCTCTATGAAAACTGGACAGATGTTTCCGGTTTCCTGGTAACAGACCCACGTATTGTTAAAAATCCGGAAGTGATTGAGAGCATTACCTACAGAGAACTCAGAGAGCTTTCTTATATGGGTGCAACTGTTCTTCATGAAGATGCGATCTTCCCGGTTCGTAAAGAAGGAATTCCGATCAATATCAAAAACACAAACAGACCGGAAGACAAGGGTACTTTTATTGTTGAGAGTACATGCAAGAAACCGAAATTTACAATCACAGGTATTGCAGGTAAGAAGGGATTCTGTTCTATCAATATTGAGAAATCCATGATGAACAGTGAGGTTGGTTTCGGACGTAAGGTACTTCAGGTATTCGAAGATCAGGGAATCAGCTTTGAGCACGTTCCATCAGGAATCGATACAATGACTGTATATGTACATCAGGATGAATTCGAAGAAAAGGAACAGCAGGTAATTGCCGGAATTCATCGTGCAGTACAGCCGGATTTCGTAGAAATGGAATCTGATCTTGCGCTGATCGCTGTTGTAGGACGTGGTATGAAATCCACCAGAGGTACAGCAGGAAGAATCTTCTCAGCACTTGCCCATGCAAATGTAAATGTGAAGATGATCGACCAAGGTTCCAGTGAGCTGAATATCATTATCGGTGTGGAGAACAGAGATTTTGAGACTGCAGTAAAGGCTATTTATGATATCTTTGTAATTACCCAGATCTAATTGAGAATTGCAGGAGCTCCTTCACAGCGGAGCAATTGGTGGATATGATTTTTACCAATTATAAGATAAACAAAATAATGGGCCGTCAGAAATCAGCATAGAGATTTCTGGCGGCTTTTTAACCGAATCAAGTAAGTCTCCACCCACTGCTTCAATTGCGAAAAGCAATAAGCAGTGGGTGGGGACTTGCTTGTATCAGGAGGAGTGCAAGCTCCTTCTGATAAA